>Ga0187874_10000182_pt1 | contig 82141 bp, 53 predicted proteins | sample June2016WEW_16_1_3_FD_132993 | JGI IMG/M metagenome (GOLD analysis project Ga0187874, IMG submission 132993) | Peatland microbial communities from SPRUCE experiment site at the Marcell Experimental Forest, Minnesota, USA - June2016WEW_16_150 | ecosystem: Environmental > Terrestrial > Soil >... | reverse complement strand
GAGCATCAACTTGCGTAGATGGGTCACAGGGATGACCTCCTTGTGACCCGACAATACACGCTACCGACGAATGCTGCTAGGGAACACGCGAAGCGTCTGCCGTCAGGCTTCGTTCAAGTCCCGGTCACGTCGACTGGATGAAGAACGCCCTGCTCGCAGAAGTGCGAGCCGCAGTGCAGTCGGGCTCATTCTGACGCCTATGCTGGCCCGTGGCCGCACTCCGGCCGGACTGCCGGCGTTTCGCGAGAGGCTGATAGCATTGTAGCGGCAGCGGGAGGAGGATGTCCCGCACGGACCAATGGGTCCGCCCCACCAACTATGCCGAATCCCATCTTTGCGAAAGCTAGGGCATAGCGCACTCCTGCGTGCGCCACATCGTCAGAACCGCACTTCGATGCGCACCAGCCCGCGGACTTTCCCCAGCCGGATGCTCGAAGGGGCCGCAGCTCCGCCGGTCCGCCCATTAATCAGCGACGCCTTGATTCGGCTGCCCGCGGGCAGCGGGAAATGCGCGATCACATCGATCGGTTCGGAAGGCGCCTCGAGTTCCAGGATCATTCGGCCTGCGCCGGCGTAGGACAATTTGCAAGACACAGGCCCGCCCAGGGTTGTCGGCGCGTTGCGAACGGAGAGTTCGTCTCCAACACCCACCCAATCGGCGGGGATACCCGGCAGGAAATGAAGCGCGCCATCCTGTTCGAGCAACAGCATGTCGCGCACCATGTTCACCAGGTTGGCATTGGCCCAGGCTTCGGGCATGTCGCCGGTGCCCGACTGGTTATCGAGGTTGCGGTTGTTCGTGCTGTTCGGACAGCCGGTTGGAATGGTCTTGTCCACGCGAATCTCTTCACGCCAAACGTTGGTGGTGTACGAATGGTTCAGGGTGGCCATCAGCAGGCCGGCGGCCTTGGCAATATCACCGCGGCGCAGGTAGGTTTCGGCCACGTTGAGCGAGTTACCAGGCCAGACACCGCCGAAGCCCAGCCACGCCATGTTGGTGGGCAAGCCTTGCTTCATGCTGCTTTCCACGCGTTCCAGGAGCCCGGAGACCAGCGCATCGTCCGGTTGAAGGAATTCGGTAGGATACACCGCTACGAAACTCTGCGACCACGCCGCTTGTGGGTAGGTTGGCATGGCGGGAAGATACGGCGGAGTCCCCTGTTCCAACTTGACCGCGCGCTCGATGGAAGCGAGGATGGCTTTGCGATAGTTGGCGGACTCCTCGGAAAGCCAGGCGGCGTCTTCACGCCGGCCGAGTTCGAGAGCCGCCTTGCGGGCGCACTCCACCGCGTACAGCGCAAAAAAATTGTGCGGATACGCGTGGCCTTCCGGGATGCCGCTGTCGCCGTAGCTCCAGGGCAGCAATCCCGCCCAGTAGGGCTTCTCGGAAGGCGCCAGCTTAGGACTGGTCTCCGTGCGGCAACTCCACGGAATCGCGCGGCGGATGGGCTTGGAGCCGGCGGGAACGTCGCCCTCTTCCAGGTCGCTTTCCTCGCGGTGGTATCGAATCCAGTTCGCGGCGGCCAGAAGATGCGGGTAGGCACGAGCCAGCCAGTCACGGTCGCGGGTGAACTGGTAATGCTCCCAGACGCCCGCGGCGTTGCCGCCGATGTTGTCCCAGGAAGGCCAGCCACTGATGGGGGGACCATCCCACTCGCCATCATCCATCTGAATGCGAAACGCGTGCTCCAGAGACTGAGCGGCCAGGCCGGAGCGCCCCAATACTTGCAGAGCGCGCGCCTGAAAGTATTCGCCGCGGCCCCAGAACTGGCGGTAGCCGCCGGGACCGTCGAGGATCCAGAGGTCGCCGGCCGCGTCGTATTCCGTCAGGATCAGCACGAAGGCGAACGAGGAGTAGAAGAAATCTTCCAGCTCTTTTTGCGGCAGATGGATTTGCGGCCCCTGAGCCCAGAGCGCCTGCCACGATTCCCGCGCGCGATTGAGCAGGGTCTCGCCGGAGTCGCCGCGGATGGAGGATTCTTTGGCCACCGGAAGATCGTAGGGAACTTTAAGCCACAGGGTGCGGGTGGAGTTAGCCGGGACGGCCCAGCGGCAGGCCAGCGTCAAACCGGAGGCCTTGGACGAACACTCCACCGGGTCGCCTTCCACCAGGACGATTTCGTATCCGTCGCGCGTCACCAAGGCGTTTTGCCGCGTGTGTCCCGGTAAGTTGTAATGCTTTCCGCTCAACTGCGTCTCGAGCGTAACAGCCGTTGCCGACCGGTTGGACACGTGCAATCGCACGAGGTCCAGTCCTTGCGGGGCTGCCTCCGCGGCAAATGCCAGTTCTTCCAACGCCACATCGCCCGCGCTCCAGTGCGTCACGACGAAGGGGTACCGGCCTTCCAAGAGGCTCTGCGGGCCGGCGGAAAGCGCCGTCTCGCGTTCACCCTCGAGGCGCAGCGTTCGAATATCGAGCGCGCCGTCCATTTGATTGCTGAAGCCGAACGGCGAATCCAGCGGCTTGCGTTTGAGGCTCCATTGCGACCAGCGCAGGTTGCCGTCCTTCTCGACGATGGTCTTATGGCTGCCCATGGGCAATCCGATGACGCTGTGCGCATTCTTATTGGTGAATTCGTGGGTGACGTGAAATGGCTCCGCGGCGAGCGCCGCACTTATTGCGCATAAAAATGCAGTCGTGAATTTCATGACGATCGTTGTCATTATATAGAGTTGGATATGAATGGAACCGGCCGGTCCGGTGTCGAGTTCTGAAACCTTATGAGATGGCCTGGTGCTCTTTCGGTTTTTCTGGCGAGCGTGGCGGCGATCATCGCGTTGCGCGCAACGGCGCCTCCCGGCGCCGCAGTGAACTCGATCGGCATGGCGCTGGTGACTATTCATCCAGGCAGCTTTGAGATGGGCGTCGATTCCGTGCCCTTGCCGCCGGAGTTGCTGAAGGGGCCGCCAGGTGTGATCTACGACCGGCCGGGCAACGCCGGCGATTACGACGAAACTCCGGTTCACAGGGTCACGATCACCAAGCCGTTTTCGATGAGCGTCACCGAAGTCACCATCGAGCAATACCGGCGCTTCCGGCCCGGCTATGCCGGCGACCCGTATTACGCGCCGTACGCTTCGGGGCTCAGTTGGATTGATGCCGTCGCGTTTACGAAATGGCTCGCCGCGAAAGAGGGCAAGCCCTACCGCCTGCCCACGGAAGCCGAATGGGAGTACGCCGCCCGCGCGGGCTCGCGCACACCGTTTTCATCGGGCGCGACGCCGCCCGCGCCCGAGACCGCCAACGCGTGGGGCTTGAAGAATATGCATACCGGCGTCGCGGAGTGGTGCCTGGATTGGCACGGCCTGTATCCGCGCCAGCCGCAAACCGATCCCATCGGCCCGGCATACGGCATCGCGCGCGTGGTGCGCGGCGGCGGCCTGGACTACAAGTCGTCGAAGACCGACGGCGGCAAGCGCCTGCCCGCGGAGATGCCCTACTATGCCCGCTCCGCGAATCGCGCCAGCATGGCCCCGGATTTCGCATCTCCCACTCACGGCATCGGGTTCCGTGTGGTGCAGGCTCCCATGCCCGATTCGAGACCGCTGCCCTATGAAGCGCCTCTCATCTCGGCGGCCGTGAAGCAGACCGCGCCCCCGGACCTGACGGGCGGACCCGATCCGCACAAGCCGTACTACTACACGCGCGTTCTCTTTCCCGATTTGGGCGCCCGCACCATGCGGGCCGTAGGTTGGAAGATCGGCCTCAAGCCGGGACTGGGCATCGCTTACCACAACTCGGCGGTGCAGGTCTGCCCCAACGGCGATCTGGTGGCTGCCTACTACAACACTCCGAAGGAAGAGGACGATCCCGACCAGACGATCCTTACGATGCGGCTGCGCTACGGAGCCGAAGATTGGGACATGCCGGAACCGTGGCCGGACTTTGCCGATGCGGCCGACGCCGCGCCGGTATTCTGGAACGACCACGGCAAGATGTGGTTCTTCTGGGGATCGCCGCGGCTTCTGGGCGGTCCGCCGTTTCAGTACATGACGTCGGCCGATAGCGGCGCGACCTGGAGCGCTGTCGAATTTCCAAAGCTCACCGGCGCGGTCGGCAAATTCACGCCGCAACCTATCAACAGTGTGGTGCGCGGGAGCGATGGAACCATCTATCTTCCGGTTGACGCGGCGGGCAGCACCTCGGTGGTGTTCGCTTCGAAGGACGAAGGGAAATCCTGGTTCGATACGGGCGGCCGCACGGCGGGCCGCCACACCACGCTGGTGGCCGGCAAGGACGGATCACTGATCGGCTTCGGCGGCAAGAACTCTGAGATCGATGGCTTCATGCCCAAGGCGATCAGCCGCGATGGCGGCAAAACCTGGGAGAAATCGAAGACGCCATTCCAGCCTCTGGGCAGTGGCCAGCGCCCCAGTGTCATCCGGCTGGCTTCGGGGCGCCTGTTCTTTGTTGCCGATCTGTTTGACAAGAAGAAGCTCGGCGAAAAAGGCGCCGGCGCCTTCGTGGCCGTGAGCGACGACGATGGCGAGACCTGGAAGACGCGCCGCCTGCCGGGCCTGATTACGGTGGGCTACACCACGGCAACGCAAGCGCCCAACGGCGTGATCCATATCGTCACCTCGAAGAGCAAGCCGGAAGTGCATATCGAGCTGAACGAAGCCTGGGTGATGGAAGGCGGACCGCCGGCCGCGGCTCCCGCGGATCCGCACAGTGTGCGCGAATATCGCGAGCAGTATCCCGGTGGAAATACGAAAGCCACCTGGAGCGCGGGCGTCGCATCCGACGGACGGCGAGTTCTCGACGGCAGGCAGGTGTTTTATTACCAGAACGGACAGAAGCAATGGGAGGCTACGTTCCAGAGCGGGCGTAAGACCGGCGTGGAAACCTGGTGGAACGCAGCAGGCGCCAAGCGATGGGAGCGCACCTGCGGCGCGGACGGGACCTGGACCTGGCGGATCTACGACACCGCGGGCAAGGTCTCGGCGGAGTCGCGCTGGCAGGCCAAGAAAATGGTCGACGCCAACCCGGAAGGAAGCTTGCGCCGATGAACCGCCGGCGGGTGTTGCTGCTGGGCCTCGGCATCTTTTGCGGAGATCATGCGATGGTTGAAAGCCGCGACCGCGAACCGCGCCAATATTCTGCCGGGAAGAACCGGAGAGGCGTTCTGGCAGAGGGAGTATTTCGACCGGTGGATACGCACCGGGAAGCAACTGGGCTCAGTGATCGCACACGTTGAGCGAAATCCGGTAAGAAGCGGCCTGGCGGCGTGTCCCGAAGAGTGGCGATGGTCAAGCGCTGGCAAGACACCGGCGGCAAGACCGCCGGCGCTACCAGTTGGTCTTAACGGAGCTTGAAAATGTGGCATTGGGCCATCCTGCCTTGCAGCCACGAATGGCAATGTTGTTCCATGACAGGCTCTAAGCCTCGTGACGGTGCACATCCCAGCCGAGATATGTCTCCATCGCTTCGGCAACCGGCGCGGCGCAATGGGACGCGCTCATGGCCGCGTGATGCTCGAAGCCGTTCTTGCAGATGTAGCGCATCAACTGCTGGAGACGAGGCACCTCTACCACGGCGCGGGCGCCGAACGTATGCAATTCGTCGCCGGTGAAGCTGCCTTGGCCCACGTACGCGCGGATCCGCCCGGCCTGGTCGTCGGTGCTCACGCGCGCAAACGTTACAGGCCCGGCCGGCGTGCGGCCCGCCAGCGCTCCGTAGGTGTTTTGCTCGCCGAGCGTGGTTCCCAAGATGGGCGCCGTCCCCACTTTGACGTCCGGCAGAAAACTCCTGGCCCAATTGCCGCAGTGAAACAGCACGCACTTGTTCTGATCGCGGCCATAATTGTTGTTCCAGTCCACCAGCGCGCTGGGCGATCCCGAAGCCAGTTGCAACGCGTACATGGTCACTACGCCGGTGATATCCACCTCGCAGGCGCTGGGCATCAGCCCCTCGCTCATCATGCTCATGATGGTGCAGCAGTTCACACCGAAATTCTGCTGCATCGAGCTCCAACACTGGATGGCCGTGGCCACCAGGCCGTGTTCTTCGATCCAGTCGCCCAGCACGATCCCCAGCTTCGCCATTTGCAGCATGGCGGGTGCGGGCACGATCGACACATCGGCGTAGGCCCCAATGTCCCGTAGCTTCGTCTGCACCCGCGGATCGCCATCGGCCAGTTTTTGCGCCCGGCCAAACACGTCCGAAAGATCGATCGTCGAGACGCCGATGCCGGAAGCCTGCAAGAGTTTTTCGCTGTATCGCGTGGTGTTGAAAGCATTCGGCCGCGCGCCCACCGCTCCGATTCGCGCCCGCCGCAGGCCACCGGCAACCCGGCAAACGGCGAGAAAATTGTCTAGATCCTTGCGGAACTCCGGCGAGCGGACCGGGACCGTGTGCAGTTCCGTCAGGCTGAACGGAATCGCAAACTGGCGCAGGTTGTTGCAGACCGAGATCTTTCCACAAAATGCGTCGCGCCGTGTCTCGACTCCCAGCCGGCCCAGATCGTCGGGGTACGCCTGCATCAGCACCGGAACATTCAGCTCCGCGATTTTCAGCGTCTCCGCGACCCCCTTTTCATCCCCGAAATTCGGCAGCGAAACCAGGACGCCGCGGATCCGGTCGCGATTCGCGCGAAACAGCTGCGCGCAGCGTTGCGCATGCGCCCAGGTCTCCACGCTCCCGAGCTTGCTCTGGCTCTCATCGAGCATCACCGCGTCGATATCCATCTCCGCGAATAAGCGGGCGATGTCGCGGCGCGCTTCCGTGACCAGGTGATCCGGGAAAAAGTCCCGGTTCCCGACGATTACGCCCAACGTCATTCTCGACATAAGACACCTCGCTTAGTGCGCCGTTTCACCAATGTCCTCTCGTATTCCGCGAAAACCGCTCCCCGACGGTCGCGGCTCCGATCGGAGCCGCGCGCGTAAGCAAGCGGTCCGGCAATACGTGAATGAACTTCTGAAGCCATGTACTTACCGGCGCGCGAACACGCCGAACTGGTCCGCGTTCTTCGCGGTTACGAGTTCGCAATCCACCGATTGTTTCTCCGGCGCGCCAGTCGCGCCCGAGGTCAGGTAGCGGTGAGCCTGCTCCACGGCGGCCATCGCAATGCGCGCGGCGGGTTGTAGCACGGTCGCCTGGATGGCGCCGGCACGAATCGCCGCCAGCGCGTCCGGACTCCCATCCAAGCCAACCACGATCACCTTTGCCAGACCGCTGGCCTTGAGCGCCGCGGAAGCGCCCAGCGCCATGGTGTCGTTTGCCGCGATCACGCCTTTGATGTCACGGTTGGCCTGGATGATCGTTTCCATCTTCTGAAACGCCTCTGTCTGGCTCCAGTTGGCGCTCTGCCGGACGGCCAGCTTGAGGCCGGGGTACTTGTCGAGCACGTCATGATAGGCTTGCGAGCGGATCCCGGCGTTGGTGTCCGATTCCCGCCCCAGCAGCTCGACGTAGCTTCCTTTTTCGCCCATCAGCCGCACGAATTCCTGCGCGCCCAGCGTCGCGCCCTGGTAATTGTTGGACACGATCTGAGCTGCCGCGACGCCGTTCCAGTTGATCTCGCGATCGATCAGAAATGAGGGGATGCCGGCCGCTCTGGCTTTGCGCACGGCCGCAACCGAGGCATCGGCGCCGGCATTATCCAGAATGATGGCGGCGGCATGGTTGGCGATGGCCATGTCGAACAGTTCATCCTGTTTGTGAGCGTCATCGTCATGCGTGTTCACCAGAACCTGGTAGCCGAGCTCGCGTGCGCGTGCCGCGGCGCTGTCGGCTTCCGCCTTGAAAAACGGATTGTCGTGCGACGGCGTGATGATTGCGATGATTTTTTGGCTTGGGTTGGAAGGCTGCCGCGGGCCGCACCCGGCCAGCAGCGCCGCCAGCGCGCAAGCCCCTAGGATTGTGCCGCTGCCTGCCACTGCACCCTCCGCTGGAGTTGATCCAGCACTACCGCCACCACAATCACCGCGCCCTTGATCACAATCTGCCAGAACTCCGAAACCCCCAGCAACACCAGGCCGTCGGCCAGCGCGCCGATAACCAACGCTCCGATGATCGTTCCGCCGATCGTCCCCCTGCCGCCCATCAGTGAGGTGCCACCCAGCACCACCGCCGCGATGGCGTTCAGCTCGAACGACTGTCCCGTGGCGGGATGCGCGGCGCCGAGCTGCGATGCGATGATCAGCCCCACGGCCGCGGAACAAAACCCGGAGATCACATACACCAGCAACTGGATCCGCTTCACCCGCACGCCGGAGAGCAGAGCGGCCCGCTCATTGCCGCCCACCGCGTAAACATGGCGGCCGAACGGAGTGCGCGCCGCCAGGAACGCGCCCGCCAGCGCAAACACAATCATCAGCCAAATGGGAATCGCGATGCCGAGAATCCTACCCGAGCCGAGCCACGGAAAGCCGGTGTTGCGCAGGCCGGCTTCTCCCGTCAGGCCGGGAAACGTCGCGCCGCCCGAGAGCAGCAGGGCTGCCCCGCGGGCCGCGTACATCGTCCCCAGCGTCGCGATGAACGGAGCCACCGAAAGCCGCGCCACCAGCAGGCCATTGATGGCTCCCACCAATGCGCCCGCCAGCACGGCAATCACGACCACCAGCCAGACCTGAAAATAGACCACCACGCCAAACATGGGAAGCACGAGGCCGTGGTCAATCAGGCCGCCCGCGATCATCCCGGCCAGACCGGCGATCGAACCCACCGAAAGGTCGATGCCTCCGCTCAAGATGACAAACGTCATTCCGACCGCCATAATCGCGTTGATGGCCACGTGCTTCAGCAGGATCGCCAGATTGGCCGCCGTCAGAAATGCCGGCGATAAGAACGAGAGCGCGGCCGCCAGCGCGATCAGCGCCAGAAGCGCCCGCATCCGGAAAAGCGCCACTACCAGCGTGGCTCGCGACGGCCCGGACGGCGGCGCGGCCACCCGCTTTTGGCCGGCTTCAAGCGCAGGCACAATCGCCTCCGTCAAGGCGCGGCATCCCCGGTGACGACGCATTCACCAGGCGTTCTTCGGTGGCATCCGCCACGGGGAACTCGGCCTGAATGCGGCCGGCCGCCATTACTACCACGCGCGTCGACGCCGTCAGGATCTCTTTGAATTCGGAGGATGTGAACAGAATGGCCATCCCCTGCGCGGCCAGCCGGCGCATCGCCGCATAAATCTCCGCTCGTGCGCCCACGTCCACGCCGCGCGTCGGCTCGTCCATCAGCAGCACTTTGGGAGACGTCAGCAGGTATCGCGACAGGACCACCTTCTGCTGATTTCCTCCGCTGAGCGAAACAATCGGCGCGTCCGGCCCCGCCGCGCGGATGTTGAATTCAGCCATCCGTTCCAAGGTGGCGCGGGTTTCCCGGCGCGGCGAAAGGTAGAGCCCTTTGCTCCATCGCCGCAGGCTGGCTAACGTCATATTCTGCCGCACGGAAAGCGTTGGCACGATACCAGCCGCCTGCCGGTCTTCCGGCATCAGCGCCATGCCGCAAGCGATCCGCTCCGGGATGCCGAGCCGTTCCACCGCGCGCCCGTCCAGCAGGATCGATCCGCGTGGCCTGCTCCGAAGCCCCATCAGACATTCGAACAATTCCGTGCGCCCGGCCCCCAGGAGTCCGTAAAAGCCCACGATCTCACCGGCTCTCGCGGTGAAAGAGAGATCCCGCAAAACGGGGTTGCCGTTCGCCCCATTCAGCCGGAGATGGGCCACTTCGAGGATCGGCCGGCTGCACGGCGGCGCCAGGGGCTTTTCGCTCCGCGCAGCCGTCTCCGCCGCTCCTGTCATGCTCTCCACCATCCAGGCCACGCTGGCCGATTCGGCGGGAGCTTCCGCCACAACCCGGCCATCGCGCAACACCGTTACGCTGTCGCCGATGCGCCGCAGTTCCTCCAGGCGATGGGAAATGTAAACGATCGCCACCCCGCGCGCTTTCAACTCGGCGATCAGCCGGAACAGCGCCTCGGCCTCGGCGCAGCTCAACGCCGAAGTCGGCTCGTCCATGATCAGCACGCCAATGTCGCCGGAAACAGCCTTGGCAATCTCCACCGTTTGCCGCGCTCCCAGCGGCAGATCTCCCACCGGCGTCCGGGGATCCACGTCCAGCGCCAGCCGCGACATCACGTCGCGGCAGTGGCGCTCCTGCGCGCGCCCGCGGATGATGCCGCCTCGCGCCTGTTCGCGCCCCAGAAAGATGTTGTCGGCCACGCTCAAGTTCGGTAGCAGACTCAGTTCCTGGTGGATCATCGCGATCCCATGCGCCGCGGCGTCGCGAGCTGAAGTCAGACGGACGGTCTGCCCCGCCATTTCGAGCGCCCCGGAACTCGGCTGTTCCTCGCCCGCCAGGATGCGCATCAAAGTGGTTTTGCCGGCGCCGTTCTGGCCCACCAAGGCATGTACGCGCCCGCGATGCACCTGGAAATTCACTCGATCGAGGGCCAAAGTGCCCGGATACCGCCTGGAAATGTTGCGGGCCGCGAGAATTCGCTCGGCGGTCACGGCCGGCCTCGCTTCACGGCGAGCGTCACCGGCACAATTTCCAGAAGGCCCCCCTCGGATGGCTGCCCGGCGGCGCCGGAGAACACCACGATGCTTCCCGCCAGATCCTGATTCGAAAAGGACTTGAGCGCCGAGGATACCCGGTCGTTCAGCGCGTTTCCCACTTGCGCAAATTGTAGCTGGTTGACGAACTGGCTGAACTGGATGAATGGCAACGCATCGCGCAGAGTGGTGCCGCGAATCACCGGCCCGATCTCGACCGCCGCATCCGGACGGCCGTCGTACGGCTCGGCATCGATCATCAGCATGCCGGTGCGCGAGCTGGTGTCGACGCGCAGTACGCGACCTTCGCCCTTCACCAGAACCGCGCCTGCGCGATGGCTCCGGAGAAGCTCCGTCAGGTCCACCGCTCCGGCGGATATGGCGGGCAGCGCCTTGGCGTTCCAGATGGAATCCACGTATTGACCCGCATCGAACGGACGGCTCTGGCCGGAATCCACCCCGCTTTTGTCGATGGGCCGCACCGTCCAGGGAGTGCAGGAAACCAGGACCATCGAGACCATGGCGGGAAACGTTGCACCCCTGAAGCAGTGCGGCTTCATGGCGTGGTGCTGGCCCTTTCCGAAACGGTCCGGCGGGAGGCTGGCCCGAGTGGTGCGGTGTCATTGGGTGTAACGAGCGCGCGAGCCGTGGCGCGGTCCGTGATGAGCACGTTAATCAGACGCCCGATCAGGGCGGCGCGAATTGCCGCGACCTTGCGCCGGCCACCCGCCACCCCGACCACCCGGTTCACGCTGCGGAGCTGCTCCAGGTTCATGCCGATCACGCGGTTATTCAGCGGAGTGACTACCGGCGCCCCTTGCGCGTCGAAAAAGCGCAGGCAGATATCACCGACCGCGCTCTTGTTGCGCAGGCTCTGCAACTCGTTCGCCGAAAACACGTTCCCGCTGGCCGCCAGCATGCGCGAAGGTTCGATCCCGCCGATCCCCACCAGCGCCAGCGTCACCGTGCCGATCAGCCCCAGGGCCTCCTGCACGTACCGGTCGCTCAACAGCACGCGCGCGGCATCCGCCGATCCCACCACTCCCGGCGCGGGCAGCAGAGTCGCCGTTCCTCCCACCAGGTTTGCGAACCGGCGCGTCAAGTGCGTGGCATGAACTTCGGCGCTGGGGTTGCCGACGCCTCCCAAAATCTGGACCACGCGCGCGCCGGCGGTCCGCGTGTTCGGCTGCATGGCGTCGACCATGGCCAGCAGGGCCGCGCTCCAGGAAGAGATTCCCACGACCTCTCCGGGCTTCAAGGTAGTCTCGACATAGTAGGCCGCGGCCGGTCCCAGATCGCGCACAATCTGGTCGTCGTCCGCGATGGAATCAACGACAATCGCTTCCTTGAGTCCGTACTTCTCCTGCAGCGAGTCTTCGAGCTCGGGGTGGGCGCCGGAAGGTACGCTGACCGTGATGCGCACGATGCCGGCCTTTTCCGCCCGCTTCAGAAGCCGCGAGATGGTCGACTGCGACATGTTCAGCCGGTTCATGATTTCCGTCTGCCGCAGGCCCTGTTCGTAGTACATGCGGGCAACCTTGGTCATCAACCGCAACTCGTCGATTCGAGCCATGCTGCTATCCTTTGCCGGCGCGGTGCTGCAACCTGCCGATGGCGCGCTCCGCGGCTTCGCGCCAGCCGTCATACAGACGGTTGCGCTCGCCGGCGGCCATTTTCGGCTGGAACCGGTCCTCCGCGCGCGGAAGGCTCCCGAGTTCCTCCATCGACCTCCAGAAACCCACGGCCAACCCAGCCAGCCACGCGGCGCCCATGGCGGAGACGCCGGCGCCGCCGCTGCGCACTACCGGACGTTCCAGAATATCCGCCTGAAATTGCATCAGCAAGTCGTTCCGGCTCGCGCCTCCGCCGGCCAGCAGCGCGGGCAGGGTGCGCGCCGTGTCCCGCTCCATCGCCGCGAAGACGTCGCACACCTGGTACGCGATCGATTCAATAATAGCGCGGGCCAAGTGCGCCGCGGTCGTGCCCTGCGTCAACCCGGTGATCAGGCCGCGCGCCGCATCGTTCCAATAGGGAGCGGCCAGTCCGGCGAAGGCCGGCACTACATACACGCCGGCGCTATCCGTAACCGTGAGAGCCATCCGCGCCACGTCTTCGGCGGGGCTCGGCAGCCGCAAAAGTTCGCCCAGCCATTGAACCGCTGCGCCCGTGACGGGAATATTTCCCTCCAGTGCGTATCGGGTCTCACCGGCGCACGACCAGGCGATGGTTGTGGACAGCCCCTCGGCGGAGGCCGCGGGTCCCTCGGTGATGGTCATCAGCGACGAACCGGTCCCATAGGTCGCCTTTACGGCGCCCGGGCCGAACACGCCGTGCCCGAACAGGGCGGCGTGCGAGTCGCCGGCCAATGCGCCAATGGGAACGCCCGCGGGAATGGACCCGCGCTCCACGGTCGCGCCGAAAATGTGGCTCGAGGGATGCACCGCGGGCAGCGCCGCGCGCGGAATCGGAAAGAGCTCCAATAATTCTTCGTCCCAATCCAGGCGCCGGAGGTCCAGCAGTTGGGTCCGCGAAGCGTTCGTCAGGTCGGTCGCATGCACCGCCCTGCCAGTCAGGTTCCACAGCACCCAGCTATCCACGGTGCCGATGCATAACTCGCCGTCCGCGGCGCGCCGGAAACCGTCGGGAATGTGCTCCAGCAGCCAATGCGCTTTCGACGCCGAGAACAACGGATCGAGGGCCAAACCGGTGCGCTGCCTCACCAGGCATTCCGCGCCACGCTCCCGTAGCGCCGCGCAAAACGGAGCTGTTCGCCGGCATTGCCACGCCACGCACGGTCCCGCCGGCTCGCCCGTAAGCCGGTCCCACACCACGACGCTCTCCCGCTGGTTGCTGACCCCGATGGCGGCCAGTGTCACGCCGCCCGCGCGGCCCAGGCACTCGCCGGCGGTTTCGACGACACTGGTCCAAAGCTCCCAGGCGTCTTGCTCCGCCCAGGCAGGCTGCGGATAACGAATGGAAACCGGCCGCGACGCGGAGGCTGCAATCCGCCCACTGCGATCGATGAGCAGGGCTTTGGTGTTGGTGGTTCCCTGGTCGATGGCGAGAATGTGCCCTAGCGTCACTGTCGCACCTTGGCTTCGAGAAGCTCCAGCGCGGCTTGCCGGATGGCGTCCGGCGTCAGGCCGAAATGCTCCAGCAGCCATTCCGCCTTTCCCGTCGGGGCGAAACCGTGCACTCCCAACATGCGCATGGGAACCGGACAGGCGCTCGCCGTGACTTCGGCTACCGCGCCTCCCAGGCCGCCCCGGATGGAATGTTCTTCGATCGTGACGATCGCCCCGGTGCTTTCCGCCGCGTCGAGAATGGCGTCGCGATCGAGCGGGCTGAGGCTTGCCATATTGATGACGCGCGCCGAAACGCCTTCCTTGGCCACCAGAGCCGCCGCTTCCAGGGCCCGGCAGACCATCGTGCCGTTGGCGATCAACGTCACGTCCCGCCCAGGTTTGAGCACAACGGCCGCTCCAATGCGGAAGCGGTACTCGGGAGCGTGGACACTGGGAACCGGCATGCGGCTCAGACGCAAAAACACCGGCCCGTCCATCTGGGCGGCGGCGCGGACCGCCTGCGCCGTCTCGCTGGGGTCGGCGGGAACGATGACCGTCAGGTTAGCGATCGCCCGCGTCCAGGCAAGATCTTCAATCGAATGGTGGGTCGGACCGAGTTGGCCGTACGCCAGGCCGCTCGCCATGCCGCAGAGTTTTACATTCGCCTGGGAGTACGCCACGTCCACCTTGATCTGTTCCAGCGCGCGGCTCGTCAAGAAGCACGACGCGGCGCAGACGAACGGAATCTTGCCTCCGTTGGCCAGCCCGGCGCCGATGCCCACCATGTTCTGCTCCGCGATCCCGACATTGACGAGCCGCTCGGGAAAGCACTTCAGGAACAGTCCCAGACGCGTCGACCCGATGGCATCGTTCACCACCGCCACGATGCGCCGGTCCTGCTCCGCCAGACGCTCCAGTGTCTGCGCGAACGCGTCCCGGCAGTCGAAGCACTCAGGCATCGGGATCCTCACCCAATTCGCGCAAAGCGGCCGACAATTCGGCGTCATTGGGAACATGGTGGTGCCAGTCCACCCGGTCCTCGATGAAGGAAACGCCCTTGCCCTTGGTGGTCTTCGCGATTACGCAGCTCGGCCGCCCCGGTGTGAATGGCGCCGCCTGGAAGGCCGTTGCCAGCGCCGCGAAATCATGGCCGTCGATCTCCCGGACGGCCCAGCCGAACGCGCGAAACCTCTCCGCCAGGGGCTCCATGCGGATGGTGCTTTCGGTGGAAGCTCCCTGTTGGAGCCCATTGCGGTCGACAATCGCCACCAGGCGATCGAGTTGGTAGTGGGCCGCCGCCATGATGGCTTCCCAGTTGCTGCCTTCCTGCAATTCGCCGTCGCCGGTCAACACGAAGGTCCTCCACGAGGCTCCATCCATTTTCGCCGCGAGGGCGGCTCCAACCGCAATCGGCAGGCCGTGACCCAGTGGTCCCGTGCTGGCTTCGACGCCCGGAACCCCGGTGCAGCTCGGGTGCCCGTTGAGCCGCGACAGGGGCTGCATATAGTCCTTCAGCTCGTCCCAAGGGAAGAAGCCTTTCAAGGCCAGCGTCGCATACAGCGAAGCGGAACAGTGGCCCTTGCTCATGATGAACCGGTCGCGCTCCGGCGCATTCGGCCGCCGCGGATCCACCCGCAAAGCTCCGAAGTAAAGCGCGACCAGAATGTCGGCGGCGGAGAGATCCCCACCCGGATGGCCCAACCCGGCGCGGTGCACCATGCGCAGACTTCCACGCCGAACCTTGCGGGCCAGATCGCTCAGGAGCGGGGCAACGGGCGCTATTACAAGCCTTGCAGAATCTTTATTCATCTCAGCCGATTTATGCACTTTACAAGTTAACAGTACTGCTCCGGCGGGTCAAGAGGCTAGAAAAGGGGAAACGGAACCGAATAAGGGCTTGACGGATGTAGTGAGCGCGGCTATACTTCAGCCATCGTGGCATAGAAACCTTGTGCTGCATAAATATGCGTGGTGGGCGTTCCGAGAAGAACGCAAGGAGGTTACTGTGAGACGGTTCTTACTGACGTTGCTGGCTATGGCGGCATGTCTTGGCGCGCAGGAATTTCGCGGTACTCTGACCGGCAGAGTTATCGACCCCAGCGGTTCGGGCGTGCCAAGCGCCAAAATTGTCGTTACCCAAACGGAGACGAATGCGCGTTCTCAGACGGTCTCTGGCCCGGACGGCAACTACACCGTGCCGTTCCTGGCGCCTGGTGTTTACGAGATCTCAGTCGAAGCCAACGGGTTCTCCAAGTTCGTGCAGACTGGGATCCGGGTCTCGGCCGTCGAACAAGTAACCATCAACCCCGGGATGCAAGTCGGGAGCATCACACAGTCGGTGGAAGTGAATGCCGACGCTGCACCGCTCGAAACCGCGACGGCGTCGCAGGGCCAGGTGATCACCACGCAGCAGGCTGAGGACCTGCCCGTGAACGGACGTAACCCCATGGCGCTGGCGCGGACCGCATTCGGCGTGATTCCCAAGGAAAAACACGCCCTCACCGAGGTTCGGCCGTTCGATAATTCCGGCTCCGGCGATTTTTCCCTGGGCGGAGCGAACTCCAACTCGAACGAGTATCTGCTGAATGGCGTGCCCAACATGGTGGATGGCAGCCGAGTGGTCGCTTACAGCCCTTTGCTCGACGCGGTCGATGAGGTCCGCGTGGACGAATTCCAGACCGACGCCGTTTACGGCGACACGCTCGGCGGCACGGTCAACATCACCACCAAAAGCGGAACCAATCAATTCCACGGATCTCTGTTGGAGTTTAACGAGACCACGGCCCTGGCCGCCAATCCCTTCTTTCTGAACGCGGCCGGCACGAAGCAGGCGACCACCCGTCAGAACGATTACGGCGGGACCATCGGCGGTCCGGTGCGCGTGCCGAAAGTCTTCAATGGAAAAAACAAAGTCTTCTTCTTTTTCGCCTACGAAGGCTTCAAGGACTCCACCCCCGCCAGTTCGACCAGCGCCGTCCCCACCGACGCGGAGCGGCAGGGCAACTTCTCCGCTCTGCTGGCCAACGGAGCCAGCTATCAGCTTTCCGACCCCGCATCGGCTGTCCTCTCGGGAGGGAAGATCACCAGAACTCCGTTCCCCAACAATGTGATTCCCACCTCCGAACTGAATCCCATCGCGCTCAAGTATATGCAGTATTTCCCCGAGCCCAACCAGCCGGGAAAAAGCGATGGGGAGAACAACTACGTCGTCAATGATCCCACCACCGACAACTACGTTTCCTACATGGGGCGAACCGATCTCAACCTCACTGACAAGGACAAGATCTTCTTCGATTACCACACCAGCTATTACACCAACGGTTCCGCCGACATTTTCCAAAACCTCGCCACCGGACAATACAGCAACCTGAACCTGTTAGGCAGCGCGCTGGACAACGTGCACGTTTTCACGCCCACCCTGGTGCTGGACTCCCGTTTGGGGTTCAGCCGCAGCTACACCAGCAGCTCTATCAAAAGCGACGGTTTCGATCCGGCTCAGTTAGGTTTTCCTTCTTACATGCTCGCTAACTCGACCCTGCCGGCGATGCCCCGCGTCACCTTCTCCGACTCAAATTACTCCGGCTTGAGTACGAGCCCTGGCTCGATCTCGATCTTCGACACGCTACAACTGTTCAACACCGTAACCAAGATCGCAGGTAAGCACACCATTCGGTTCGGAGCAGATTTCCGCCGCGAGCGGTACAGCAAGCTCAGTCCCGGCTACGCCGCGGGCACATTTACTTTCGGCACTACCTGGGTTACCGCATCCAGCACTGCCTCGGCGCCGCCTTTCGGAGGCTCCATGGCGTCGTTTCTGCTGGGCCTTCCCACCAGCGGCGAATTCGACGTGAACGAGCCATCCACCAGTTCCAACTACTATTTCGGCTTTTTCTTCCAGGATGACTGGAAGATCGCTCGCGACCTCACCCTGAACCTGGGTCTGCGGGCCGAACATGAAACACCCGTCGTCGAAAGCAACAACCGCGAGACCATCGGGTTCAACCCATCGGTTGCCAATCAAGTGACTCAGGCGGCCGAAACTGCCTATTCGGCCAGCCCGATATCTCAATTGCCCGTGTCCCAGTTTCTCCCTACGGGCGGGTTGCGGTTCGCGACTTCAAGCAATCGAAACGGTTACACCACGCCTGGGGTTTTTCTGGCTCCCCGGGCCGGCTTGAGCTGGGCTCCCTCTGCTTTGCACAACAAAACCGTGTTCCGGGCCGGCTTTGGCATCTTTAACAATCCGTACGGCGCCTACACCACGGGACCGTCCACGGGCTTCTCCCAATCCAACCTGCTGGTGCCGACGAATAACAGCTACCTGACGCCGTATGCCACCTTGTCCAACCCTTTCCCGGGGGCGAGCATTCTGCAACCGACTGGCTCTTCGCTGGGAGTGAATACTTACTTGGGAAACAGCATCAGCTATTACTATCCACACTTTAAAGACCCTTACAGCATCCGCTGGAGCTTTGACATTCAGCATACGTTCGGCAATGACTGGCTGATTGACGTCGGCTACATTGGCAACCACCAGGTGGATCTTACTAATACCAACGCGGTAAGTTCCGCTCCGCTCATTCCTTTCTTGAGCCGCTCCCTTTTCAAGGACAATGCGGTCACCACCGCATTGAGCGCAGTCGTTCCTAACCCGTTGGCCGGCTTGCTTCCGGGTTCGACCCTCAACGGAAGCACCATTAGCGTGGCGACTCTTCTGAATGCCTATCCCGAATTCACCGCGGTGTCCGAAAGCACAGTGCCGAATGGCATCGCCTGGTTCCACATGCTCGCTGTCCGGGTGACCAAACGGTTCTCTCACGGGCTGCAGGTGAATGTGAATTACGAACATTCCCGCCTGCTCGAAGACAGCGGCCCGTTGAATGCCGGTGATACCAAGCTCTGGTACGGTGTCCCCAGCGCGGATTTCCCCGACCACTTTGTGCTTTCCGGAAGCTACACGCTCCCATTTGGAAAAGGAGCAAAATTCCTGTCTGGCGCAGGCAAGGTGGTGGATGCCTTCGTGGGAGGATGGGTGCTCAATTCCATTTATGTCTGGGAATCGGGCGCTGCTCTGAGTTGGGGCAACGTGATTTACATGGGCGGCAACTTGAACTATCAACCCCGGAACCTCACCGCTGCTTTCGACACGACGAAATTCGACATCGTCAGCGCCGATCAGCCGAACTCTTACAACTACCGCCAGTTTCCGACGAGCTTCAACAATCTCCGTTCCGACGCCACCAACAACGCCGACATTTCCATGTTGAAGAATTTCAACGTCCATGAACGCGTAAGGCTGCAGTATCGTTTCGAGGCCTTTAACGCCCTCAACCGGCCTCAGTTTTCGGCGGCGAGTCTGTCTGCGACCTCGAAAGCGTTCGCCACCATCACGGGCCAGGCGAATTCCTCGCGCGTCATCCAGATGGGACTGCGTTTGACTTTCTAGGTGGGACCGGCCTGCTGGCCGGTCCTCGGCCGCGAAGCGCCAAGGCGGGCTCCTCAGAGGAGCCCGCGCCCGCGCAGGAACCAGGCGGGCGTGCAACTCCAGGCATGACAATAACTATTGACGAGGAGGCTCTTGTAGGGCGAGAGCGACGGGTTCGACGGATTGTAGACTTCCCAGAACGTGTCCGCTCCCGCCCGCACCATGCCGCCCCAATAGGATTGAATGAGCTCCAGAGCTTGCTCCTGCATGCCGCACGCCAACATGGCGTCGGCGACATAGTGATACAGGTACGGCGTGACCGGGCCTACGGCGTCCGGCATCCCGGCAACCGCCTTCAGCGCCGCGCTACCCTCTTGTTCGGAAGCAACACCGGAATGAATCATCCAGGCCTGGGTCGCCCACGACGCCTGTCTCCCGGGGCCGCTGAGGAACAGGCTTTGGGAAGGGCTGTAGAATGCATCCCGCGCGGCCGCGGTCATGCGCCGGATGCGATCGGGATAATCGGCCGCCTCGCGTTCCGCCCCGGCCAGCCTGGCCAGTTCCAGCGCCTGTTGATAGCAGTACAGCAGCACGCCCTGCATGGGGGCGGTGCGGTCCAGGTCGTCGTTCCAGTCGATGAACAGCCACCAGTCTTTGGGATCGACGAAGAGGCCGTCGCGGTTGACGAACTGGCCGAGGATCTCCATCTGTCTGCGCACCACCGGCCAAAGGTCGCGCGCTGCGGCCAGATCCCGCGTGGCGCGAACGTAGTCCAGAACCGTGGCGGCGTAAAGCGCGGAGTAGTCCATGATGTACTGGCGCCCGCAGAGCGGCTTCGGCTCGTCATAGACGCAGGCCGCCACCAGCCCGTCTTCGCGGGGCAGCCCGGCGAACAGGTAGAGGCATCGTTTGACCAGATCAAAATTGCGGAACGTGACGTAGTTGGTGAGCGCCTGCAGACGCAGGTCGCCGATCCAGAGACGGCGATCGCGGCGCGGGCCGTCTTCGAAGACCGTCTGCATGCAGTCGCGCAAGGTGTCGAGGCTGACCTCGTCGATGCGCCGCAACAAGGCAGGCACGGCGGCGGCGAGCGCGGCGGGCCGTTCTCCCGCGGAAGTGAGCGCGGTCGCTTCTATATCGGCGAAGCGCGCGGCGAAGTTCGGCGAGGTATCGATGACTTCGACCTTCACGTAGCGGAAGGCGTAGCGGCGCGGCAGGCGGACGCGCTGCGGCAGGAAATCGATATTCACGACTTCCTCCGGAAGCCAGGCGCGGCTGAGCGTGCCCGCGTAGGTTTCGAGCGGCACCGCGATATCGCCAGGGACTTCGCCGAAGGTGAGCTTCAACCGCACGGGCGAATCCACCGCGGAACCGTCGCCGGAGATGGAGAAGGCAAGATGGCCGGTGAGATGGCCGCCGAAATCCAGGATGAAACCGTCGCCGCGCCGCAAGGAGCGTCCGGCAAGCCGCGCAGCCACGCCCGCCGGCTCCATGCGCCAGCGCAGGAATGCGGAGTTGTCCGCCACGGGGCGCACCAGCGATACCGGCTGGCGTACGGTCTCGCGCAGTTTCGGCTTCAAGGATTCGGCTATGGCGATCCATCGTGGGGCCGCGCCGGCGCCCCTCTGCGTCCGGGCAGGTTGTGCGGCCGCGGTGAGCGCCGCGCCGGTTTGCAGAAACTCACGTCGATTCACGGTTCCAGCATATCTCAGGGATTCACATGCGAAGACTATTCAGCGGTGTTTTCATAATCCTTTTTGCCACGGTTCGGATGATGTCCGCGGCTCGGCCGCCAGAGCGGATCATCGTCTCGCCGAATCGCCACTTCCTGCAATACCAGGATGGCAGGCCGTTTTTCTGGTTGGCCGACACGGCCTGGTTGTTGTTCGAAAAGCTGGATCGGGCCAATACCGAGAAATACCTCGAGGACCGGCGGCGGAAGGGTTTTACGGTCGTGCAAGCGGTGCTGCTTCACGGCGCGGACGAGATGAACCCCGATGGCAGCCCGGCACTGGTGAATAGCGATCCGGGCAAACCGAACGTAAAGGAGCACGGCTACTGGGATCACGTGGATTGGGTGATCGACCGGGCGGCCGAAAAAGGGATCTTCGTCGCAATGGTGCCCGCCTGGGGTTCGTTGGTGAAAGCTGGACAGTTGAACACGGGCAACGCGGTGCCTTACGCCACCTTTCTGGCGCGGCGCTACAAGGAGAAGCCGAATGTTTTCTGGATTCTCGGCGGAGACATCCGCGGCGATCAGAACGGCGAGGTCTGGAGACTCATGGGACGAACGCTGAAGGCTGAGGATCCTAATCACCTGATCACGTTTCATCCGTTCGGCCGCACGCAATCCTCGATGTGGTTTCACGACGAGGCGTGGCTCGCCTTCAACATGTTTCAGTCCGGCCACCAGCGCTACGATCAGGACACGGCGTCGCCGCGCGGCTTCGGCGAGGACAACTGGCGCTATGTGCTGGACGATTATGCCAAGGAACCGGTGAAGCCGGTGGTGGACGGCGAACCGTCCTATGAGGGAATTCCGCAGGGTCTGCACGATACTTCTCAGCCCTACTGGACCGACGCGGATTGCCGCCGGTATGCTTATTGGGCCGTGTTTGCGGGCGCCTTCGGACACACGTATGGTGACAACGCAGTGATGCAGTTCTACCGGCCGGGAATCGACAAGGGCTCGTATGGCCCGAGAAAGCCGTGGAGCGAGGCGATTCAGGATCCCGGCTCGGGTGAGATGCAGTTTCTGAAACTGTTGATGCTTTCCAGGCCATATTTCGAGAGAGTGCCGGACCAGAGCCTGATTGCGGGGCAGAACGGAACCAGACGCGATTATGTAATCGCCACTCGCGGCGCAAGCTACTTGCTTGCGTACACCTACACCGGAAAGCCGTTCCAGATACGCACGGGCGCGATCACAGGCGCCCGGGTTCAGGCTTGGTGGTACAGCCCGCGGGATGGATCGGCTCGATTCCTCGGCGCGTTCGCTAATCGGGGCGTGCGGACGTTCACGCCGCCCGGCCAGCCCGGCGATGGGAACGATTGGGTGCTGGTGTTGGATGACGTGTCGAAGCAGTTTCCGCCGCCTGGCGCGCCCGCGTCAGGCCAGGCGCCTTGATATCGCGATTGCCGAGATGACCGCCTGGTAACTCTTGACGCGCGGAAAGGAAATCTCCAAGGAGCCGCCGATAGCTTTCACCGGGATCACTTTCTTGAGCGCGCCATCGTGACCCGCCTCTTTCCAGATATCGAGATCCCGCAGGACCGTCCGGCCGTTGCAGGCGACGTCAAAGATTCGCCAGCCGGTGCAATCCATGCCGCCGCCCGTGCCGTACCACGGCTCGATGAAATATAACTCCACTTCGTAAGACCCGTTCGCCAGCGGGAATTGGTAGCGCAGTTTTTCGCGGCCGTAGCGGAAAGTCTGCTGAAGCTCGGGGTCGCGCGTCCCGGCGATGGGATCGTGAACCCGCTGCTGGCTGGCATAGCGGGGCTCGAGGCGGGGATCAAGACTCTGCGCAAACGAGACGGAACCCCACGCACCGCTCTGGTAATCGCGATCCGCCATCCAGACATTTCCGTGGAAGTCGGTATAATCGGGCCCACCGCAGTTGATGCGATAGAGATAGTCCGCGCCCGGTGTGGCGGCCGTGTTGTCCGGTTGAGCGGCGCGCCATCGCGACTGGTTCGGCGCCGCCGGAAGGTTGAGCAAGTGGATGGTGTCGGACGCCACTGTGCGGCCTTGAATGCGGGCCTCGGCGTAGAGCGTGTCGTAGCGGATGTCGGCCTGGTCCCACGTGAAGTGGGTTCCTCTCGGACCGCGCTTCCTGGTGCCCAATGAACATCCGCGATAGTCGTTGAAGAGCTCGACCTCGTCGCAATTGGAAAATACCACGATGTTGCTCTTGGTGCCCGGGCCATCGAAACGCTCCGGCCACGAATGCGAGCAGATGTACACCATGGGCTGCCGATCCGCGGGCGCGTAGTTGGCGCGGTACATGTACCAGGCGTCGACGGGCTCGCCCCACGAAGTGAGGAGACCCTTGTAATTGACCACGCCGACCGCGTTGAGGCCGAGACCATCGCGGCAATCTTCCTCCGGACGGCCGGGATTGGCGTGGCTGCTCAAGATCCACAGGAAATGGCCGCAGAATTGGCCACGACGCTCTTCCGCCATGCGGACCCGCGTTTCAAGGCAGTACGTGAACAACTCTTCGGGCACCACGCGGCCACCCACCTGCCTCGAGCTCCAGTTCGCCGCCCCACTGCCCTCGGCATGGAGTCCCGCGGTGCGCCACTGTCCATACTCACCGACCAGCCGTTGCCCGATGACCGCGGAGCCGTAATCGTTGACATTCCCCCCGTACGTGCCCAGCCAGTTCTGCGGGACATTCCAGTCCGTGCCGGTGCCGCCGTTGCAGGTGACGATTTTGCGCTGCACGGAGGCGGTGGGATCGAGATCGCGGATGAGCTGGCTCATCTCACGCGCGAACGCAGTGGGCAGCGAGGATTCGTTCTGCAGGCCCCAGAGCACCACCGCCGGGCTGTTGCGCCGCTCGCGCACCCATTCGCGAACGGCCTGGCGGTAGTTCGCGCGGAAGCGGTCGTTATCAAAATAGATGTGAGCCGCCACCTGCGGCCAGCAAAGCAAGCCGAGTTCGTCGCAGAGTTCGAGGTAACGCAGATTGTGCGGATGGTGAGCCTCGCGGAGCGCGTTGAAACCAGCGGCCTTGATTTGCCGGACGCGCGCGGTGATCTGCTCATCGGTGAACGCGTGATCGTTGCCGAGCAGGTGCTCATATTCGCCAATGCCGTTCACCAAGAATGGCTTGCCGTTGAGCAGGAACTGCGTGCCGCGCTGTGGCGTGCCACCGCCAGTCCCGGCCACGTAGGCGTTGCCCCGGTTGGCCACGCCGGCGCCGGGCGCGATGCCGAAGGACGTCTCAGCGGTATCGAAGACGACTGGGCCCGAGGCAACCGACTCGACTGCGTGTAAGTAGGGCCGCGCGGGAGTCCATAACTCGGGGAACCGGATCTCCGGGCTAGTCTGATCGAAGGTGTAAGTGGCGCCCGGCCCGATTACTTGTTCGGCTTCCATCGAATAAATGAACTTAGTCCCCGCGAAATTCTGAATGTGTGAGGAGAGCTTCACTTGGACTGGCGTATCTCCGATGTTTTTCACCGGAGTCTTAACGCGCACAGTGGCCGATTCCGCGGTGCATGTCGGGATCAGGACCTGCACCGGCTGAATCTGGACCTTGGAATCGATCGGCCTGCCGGTGTTGCGGGAGAAGAAACGATTGGCGGATGTGGGCGCTTCCGTAAGCTTGGCCGCATCGATGGCACCCTCCCTATCGCCAGTGGCATCGCTGGCGCCGGCGGGCCACTCGATCCAGCGCATCCCGAAGGTGGTTTCGATGCTGTCAACTTGCCGGTCCTGCGCGATGACGATGGTTCGAACGCGGTGTAGGTAAGGGTCGTCAGGCGACCAGAGACGGGGGTGATCGATGGGCTTGCCGGTCTGCTCGAACACGTGCGAGGTGCCCGGCCCCAGAGTCACGGGCAGTGTGTCGCTGGTCGCGAGGACGCGGCCCGCCGTGTCCATGATCGTGAAGCGAACCGACACTGGAGCGGCGTCTGCGCCGTGGTTGGTCACTTCCACGGCGGTGCGAACCACTACCCGCTCGACCGCAAGTTGCGGCGTCCACACGTGAACGCCGAACGGTGCGATCCGCACCGGGTTCGTGACCAGCAGCCGTACGGGGCGGAAGATGCCGAGCGGCTGGGAACCTTCCGTATTGGGCGATCCCCAACAGCCCCCGCAGACGTAAGGCAGGTCGTTGATCATCGCCGGGTGATGCGCGCGCACGGCCAGAATGTTGGGGCGGTCGAAGAAGAGATGTTCGGTCAGGTCGAAGCTGAAGCAGGTCCGCCCGCCGTTGTGTTCGCCCAGGCGATGTCCGTTGAGCCAGACCGCCGCGTAAGAGCCCACGCCTTCAAACTCGATGAAGAACCGACGCCCCTGTTGGGCCCGGTCCACATCGATGCGGCGCCGGTACCACGCCGTGCCGTGCAGATTACCATGGGACTTTCGCTGGTAGCCCTGATAGTCCTCCCAGTTGTGCGGGCTACGGACGGTCTTCCATGCGGAATCGTTGTAGCCGGGCGTTTCAGCAGACGGCGGATCCCCCAGTACCGATTTCCATTCATCGAGAATCTCCGCGCTGCGCGGTTCGGCCGGCGGCGGGTTTCGCGCCGCATCTTGCGCGAAAACCGCGGGCGCGCCCACACCCAGTGCCAGAAATTCGCGCCGCTTCATGGGAGGCGTCCCGTGACGCGCGCCAGACCGGCGGAGCGAGCGATCTCTTTAGCCCCAGTGAAAACTGCGAGGCCTTTGCCTTTGTCGAACTTCTTCCCGGTCTTATCCCAGATGATAGTCAGTGTCTGCCCGTGATATAGCACATGATCCAGGCAGAACCAATCCCACTTGCCTTCCGGCAGGAGCGGGTTCACCTCGATCACGTTGTCGGGGCGCGGCCGCAGTCCCACCAGGCCGGTGATCACCAGATCGGCATAGCCCGAGTGGTTGTAAAAGGCCCCGCGATCGTAGAAGCCGGGCTTGCGGATTTTTTTGGCGCGCGCAATCCACTCGCCGGTGAGCGGGTTCTGGTCCTCGTCGATCCACGGGATCACGCGGCCGTCTTCCAGTTTCCGATGCTGGCTGCCGGCGTAGAGGAGGAGCGTGCGGAAATAGTCTTCCTTGCCGATGGCGTTCTGGTGATACCAGTTGAGCACGTTCGCCAGCGCCTTCAGCGTGATGGTAGTGGCGAACGGCCAGGCGGGACCATTCCACTGACAGTCGTCGCCCTCGTAGGCGATTTTGAATTGCAGGCTGCGGCGTTCGACGGTGGTGGGCCCGAAAGGAGCGTAGAATCCTTCGGGATCTACCAACTGCTTCCAGGCGGTCTCGTAGCCCGATCGATCGTCAGGCAGATCGAAGTACCAGGGCGTGAACCCGATATTCTCGCGCACCGGGGCGAACTGGCCCGATTCGTCGCGTGTCTCAAAGAAGCGCGCGTCGCCGTTCCACAGGCGGCTTTGGACCAGCTCCTTGAGCCGGGCGGCTTTCTGCCGGTATTCCTGCGTGGCGGCGTCTTTGCCGGCCATGGCGGCAATCGCGGCGATGGCTACGGCATTGCCGTACATGTAGCTGTTGATGCTCGGCCGGATATTTTTTACCCGCCGGCCGCCGCTGGCGGACTCTTCCATGCCGTCGGAAACGTCGCGCTGCCAGAACAGGCCGGAGCTAGTGAGCCGCTCGCTTTCCCACGCCTGGTAATCGAGGATCAACTGATCCAGGTAGCCGACCAGGGCGGCGCGGTCACCCTGAACCAGCCAGCGGTCGTAGACGGCTGACGCGATCCAACCGCTGAACTGGTGGAGGTTTTTGCGGATACCGCCGTTTTCGCCGGTCGACAGCCAGAAGTGGATGTCTTCTTCGACGAACCGCGGATCATGCAGCCAGCGGCCTTCGGCGACGTGGTGGCCCAGCGCGCAGCTCAGTGCGTTGTACTCGGAGGCGTGGCTGACCGGTTTGAGGAACTCGGTGATGATGAATCCGAGCGGCGTCTGCTTGATGTGCTTGCGAAAGGTCCACCAGCGGTAGTAGTAGATCTGTTCGATAGCATGGTCCGGACAGGTGAATAAGGGGATATTGGCCTTCAGGAATGGCCAGGCTTGGGCATCCGGGATGTAGTTGGCGAAGTCCTCCGGTGCAATGTTATTGAAGTCGTCGATATAGTGGCGGAAGGCGTCGGGATCGAGCACCTCAGACGACGGGGTCTCCGCAGCGCGGCCGGCGGCGCAGATGGCTCCGGCTGCCACGCGCAGAAAACTCTTCCTGGTGAGACGGTGATGCATGCCGAGTGCCCTTTTATCAGCGTAACGCCGGAAGGTGCGTTGGGTAGGTTGAGGTAGTGAGTGAATTTTTATTCGACTACCCGGGTTGGGCTGCGGCACGGATTAGAATTGAAACCGGGGCTTATGCGCTGCTCTTGCTGCCTGCTGTTGTTGCTTTCGGGCCTTCCCTCGCTCGCGGCTGTTCCCGTCGCTTCGGGGTCCCATCCGGCTCCGCGCGAGACGTTGGGCGTCGAACGGCTGCGCTACGCACTGGCGAACGTATCGCAGCCCGGCGCGCGCGTGATCGCCGGGACGCGGGCGTCCGACGCGTTCGTTGGAATGCCGGGCCTGCCGGATTTTGAACGGGAAGCGTCGGAGGCCTTCCATCTGCTGCGGCGCGGCGGCGCGTGGCTGGTGATCGGCAGCGATCCATCCGGCGTACTGTATGGATGCCTGGAACTGGCGCGGCGGGCGAAGCAGGACGGCCGGCTTCCGGCGGCCATCGATTTCGCGGACCATCCGCAGTTCCGCCTGCGCGGTCCGAACATCGGGATGCAAAAGACGGCGATTACTTATGACGGTGCGATGTATGACTATCGCTACACGCCCGAAGAATTCCCGTTCTTTTACAACAAGCCTCTGTGGACCCGCTATCTGGATTTTCTGCTCGAAAACCGGATGAACACGCTGTACCTGTGGAACGGTCATCCGTTCACTTCGCTGTTGAAGTTGCCGAAGTATCCCGATGCGCAGGAACTTCCCGACGCGCAGCTAAACGCCAACATGGAAATGTTCCGCTGGCTGGCTACCGAGGCTGACCGGCGCGGCATCTGGGTGATTCAAGCCTTCTACAACATCCATATCTCGCATGCCCTGGCCAAGGCGCGCGGCCTGCCCAATCAACTGCATGAGCCGACCGAGTTCACCAGCCAGTACACGCGTTACTGCATCAGCGAATTCATCCGAACCTATCCCAATGTGGGACTCATGATGACGCTGGGAGAGGCGCTGCGTCCGGAATACGGCCCCGTCTGGTTGGCGAAGACCATCATTCCGGGTGTGAAGGATGGAATGCGCGCGTTGGGCACGGCCCAGGAGCCGCCCATCATCGTTCGCGCGCACGCCACCAACATCGAAGAAGCCATGAAGCAGGCGCTGCCGCTTTACAAGAACATCTACACGATGCACAAGTGGAACGGCGAATCGCTGACGTGGACTGACGTGCGCGGCGAGGTGCTGCGGATGCATCGATCGCTGGTCGAACTCGGCTCGACGCACATCGCGAACATCCATTTGCTATCGAACCTGGAGCCGTTCCGCTGGGGCTCGCCCAGCTTCATCCAGAAGACCATGCAATCGTGCCAGAGAATCGGCATCGAGGGGCTGCACCTGTATCCGCTGCGCTACTGGGACTGGCCCAACAGCGCCGACAATCCGGCGGAGATTCAGTTTGACCGCGACTGGATCTGGTTCGAGGCGTGGGCTCGTTATGCCTGGGATCCTAACCGCGACCCCGCGGCGGAGCGCCAGTACTGGATCGGACGCATCGCCGAGCACTTTGGATCAACGGAAGCGGCGCGGCACATTCTGGATGCCTACGAACTGTCGGGGACATGCGCGCCCCGGTTGCTGCCGCGCATCGGCATCACCGAAGGCAACCGGCAGTCGTTGACGCTGGGAATGCTGATGACGCAATTGATCGATCCGGAGCGCTACAACGCATTGTCGTTGCTGTGGGAGGGCGACGCGCCGCCGGGAGAGCGGCTGGCCGATTGGGTGCTCAAGGAGTGGGAGCACAAACCGCACGAGGGCGAGACACCGATCGGGGTGGCCGTGGAAGTTGCGGCATCGGCAACGCGCGCCGTGGCCGCCGCCGCGGCAGCCGGTCCGTTCGTAAGGAAGGACCGCGAAGAGTACCGGCGCTTGCTGAACGATATGCGTGCCATGGAGGCGCAGTACCGGTATTACGACGCCAAGACGCGCTCGGCCGCGCTGGTTTTGCGATACGGCTACAGCCACGACCTGAAGGATCTCCAACAGGCGCTCGTGCCGCTGAAGGAGAGCGTCGACTATTACCGGCGGCTGGTGGCTCTCACCGACAAGACGTATCGAGAAGCGTGCAGCGTTCACAGCGTTTCACGGCGCATCCCTTTCCGCGGGGCGCCCGGAAAATATACGCACTGGCGCGACTGTCTGCCGGAGTACGAGCGCGAGCTCGCGATCTTCGAGCGCAACCTGACGGCGCTCGAGACCTCGGGGCCGTTGATACAGAAGAAGGGCCTGGACTGGCTGTTTGAGCAGTAAATCGGCCACTCCCCCGCATGGTTCCACACTGAAAGAGGCAAATTTCTGCAAGCCTTGAGTACGGAATTGGAACAGAATGGAACAGATTTGGGGGAGAGGCAGTCTGTAAACTACTGAAAACATGGTGGCCAGGGACGGACCTGTTTACCGAAAAGCTGGGAGTTGAAGACTTCGGTCTACCCGCTTGATGTTCGTCCGAGATATCCCGCAATCGCAGCCACGGTAGCCCATCTGGAGGAAGTGGACGCCGAGATCCGATTTCCGCTAGCGGGCGTGGAACGGGTGTAACATTTTCGACGAATTGCTTTATTGCCGTACGAAGGCCGAAAGATGACCGCGGCGGACGCCGAGCAGGTCGTCGCGAGCCGCGTGTTGCGCGGTCGGGGCAGGGCTCTGTGAAAGAATGCCTGTCAACAATGCTCCCGTTGGTGGAGGGATATCGGAACCGGATGGTCAACAGTTCTCCGACTGGCCTGAGGCGAGTTCCCAGCCAAGTCGCAGGATCGGCGGGTGGCGGCTGGAACTCAACGGAACAAGACCCGGGACTTCAAATTAGAAATCCCGGTGGAGGTACACTATGTTTACTCGATCTCTTCGCGGCGCGGGGGTGGCTGTATTCTTTGCGGCGCTTGTATGCGCGCAAGTAGGCCCCGGCGGTCACTGGGAAGGCTCCTTTACGATGAACAATCGCGAGACCGGGTTGTCGCTCGACCTGGCGAAGAACGCGAAATCGGAGTGGATCGCCAGTATGGGCCTTCCCTCCGAAAACGCGACCGGCCTTGTCGTGATGGATGTGGCGGTAAACGGCACGTCCGTGAAATTTGTTGCCGTCGAACTCCGGATGGCTCCATTCGACCTGACCCTGGGCTCGGATGGAAGGATGAAGGGGACGATCTCCAGCCCGCAGGGTTCGCTGCCGGTCGAATTCAAGCGCACGGGCGAGGCAAAGGTGGAGCTGATCCCGGCGAGCCCGGCGGTGTCGAAGGAACTCGAAGGAGATTGGGAAGGCTCGATCGAGTCGCCTAACGGCGCGTTCCGGTTGGTATTCCATTTCAAGAATCAACCGGACAACACGGTAGCGGCGACCGTCGACAGTAGCCTCGCCGCGAGCATGGTGGGCATGCCCCTCGATAACGTGAAACAGACGGGGCAGAAGGTGGAGTTCGGGATGAAGATCGCCGGTGGCACCTTTCAAGGAAGCCTGAACAAGGAAGGCACCGAACTGGCCGGACAGTTGATCCACGAGGCAAACAGCACGCCGTTGACGCTGCGGAAGCGATAGGGGGTTCAGAGGACTCGCCGCCGCCGTGCATCACGTAGACTCGTGACGGGTGGTCCCGATCCACTCCGCCAGAGGAGTGGCATCGAGCTATGGAACTGGCCGCCATGCCCGCCTTTAGAAGCCGCTGAAAAGCAGATTACACCACCTGTTTATCATATAATTCTTAAGCAGGTACGAGATCCGCTGTGGCAACGAGCGACAAGACGGCCGAGAGTCATTCCCGCCGGTTTCCCACCACGTCGTGGACCATGGTATCCGCCGCGGGCCGCCACTCGTCCGGTTCCGCGGACGCTCTGAGCAAGCTGTGCGCCACGTACTGGCTGCCGGTCTATGCGTTCATCCGGAGAAAGGGATACTCGCGGGAGGAGTCCGAAGACCTGTGCCAGGCCTTCTTCACCCGGGTTCTCGAACACGGCACGCTGGGCGAAGCCCGGCGGGAACGCGGCAAGTTCCGCTCCTTCCTGCTGGCGTCGGCGACCCACTTTGTGGCGAATGAGTGGGACCGCTCGCGGGCTCAGAAGCGGGGCGGAGATTGCGCCACGCTTTCGTTCGATTTCGAGGCCGGCGAAGAGACATATCACCGCGAGCCGTACCACCAACTCACGCCGGAAGCGCTGTACGAGCGGCAGTGGGCGATGGCCCTGCTCGACCGGGTGCTGGGGCGGCAGCGCGAAGAGCACGCCCGGCGAGGCCAGACCGCGCAGTTCGATCTGCTGAAAGTGTTTCTGACCGGCGATCAGGACCGGGGCTCAACCCATCAGTTGACCGCGAAGCTGGATATGAGCGACGCCGCGGTCCGCACGGCGGTGCATCGCTTGCGGCGGCGGTACGCGGAACTGCTCCGGGAGGAAATCGCAGCCACGGTAGCCGATCCGGAGGAAGTGGACGGCGAGATCCGGTTTTTGCTCGCCGCCCTGGAGCGGGTGTAACAGTCACGGCGGATTGCTTTACTGACCGTGCGGAGGCTGGAAGATGACCACAACCGAACGGTGCCCGGAGTGCGGCGGCCCGTTAATGGCCGGTGCGCAAGCTGGCATGTGCGCGCGGTGCCTGCTGGCGGCGGCCCTGCGCCACCCCGTGACGGCTGCCCTGGCGGGTCTCCCCCAGCCCGGCGAGTGGATCGGCCCTTACCGCCTGGTCCGCCTTCTCGGTGAGGGCGGAATGGGCATGGTATTTCTGGCCGAACAGGCACAGCCGATCGCCCGCCAGGTTGCCCTGAAGGTAATCAAGCTGGGAATGGATACCCACGCCGTATTGGCGCGGTTTCAGTCGGAGCAGCAGGCGATTGCATTGATGGAACACCCGAATATCGCGAGCGTGTACGAGGCGGGGGCTACCGCGGAAGGCCGGCCGTTCTTCGTGATGGAGTTTGTGCCGGGCCTTCCGATAACCGATTACTGCGACCAGCGCCGGCTCAACACCCGCCAACGGTTGGAACTCTTCCTAAAAGTAGCGAATGCAGTCCAGCACGCACATCAGAAGGGCATCATTCATCGCGACCTGAAGCCTTCCAATATTCTGGTGATGGACCTCGACGGCGAGCCCGTCCCCAAGATCATCGATTTCGGACTCGCGAGGGCTACGGATAAGAATACGGCGGAGCACACGCTCTTTACGGAAGTCGGCGTCTTGATCGGCACCCCCGAATATATGAGCCCGGAGCAGGCTTCTTTGCGAGAGCGGGACGTTGACACGCGCACCGACATCTATTCGCTCGGCGTGCTGCTTTATGAGTTGCTGGTGGGCGCGGTTCCGTTCGCCTCCAAGGCGCTGCGGGCGGCGGGGTATGACGAGATCCGCCGGATTCTCCGCGAGGACGATCCTCCCAAGCCGGTGACGCGATTCGACTCGCTGGGGGAAGGGACCACCAAAGTTGCGGCGTGCCGGGCTACCGACTCGCGAGGCCTGCGCCGGGAATTGCGCGGTGACCTCGAGTGGATCACGCTGAAGACGCTGGAGAAGGACCGTTCCCGCCGATACGCCACTGTCGCGGACTTGGCTGAGGATATTCACCGCCGGCTGGCGGGGGAGCCGGTGACGGCGGCGCCTCCGGACCCGATCTACCGCCTGCGCAAATTCGCCGGACGCCATGCGCTGCAACTTGCGGCGGCCTCCACGGTGTTCCTCGCGCTCCTCGCGGGCCTGGCGCTCAGCACGGCCTACTATCTGCGGTCGGAGTATGAGCGGGAGAGCAGTGAACAACGGCATTACACGACGTATCTTGGCGCGGCGGAAGAACTCCTGCTCCAGAGGCAATCGGCGCCAGCTCGCGAGCTTCTGCTGGCGTGCGCGCCGGCGATGCGGAATTGGGAATGGAGCCACCTGTGGTCGCAATCGGAGTCCGGTGGCGCCGGTCTGCTGCGGCGTGTGGAGGAGCCAATCGACACGATGGCCGTCGCCGCGCGCGGAGGCCCGGTCGCGCTGGGTTTTGGCACGGGGGTAGTAGAGGTGGTCAGGCCCGACGGCACGGTCGCTCAACGCTGGCAAGCCCACAAGGGCGCGGTGCGCGGCCTGGCATTCAGCCCGGACGGTGCGGAGTTGGCGAGCGTAGGGGGCGACCCCTCAGTGCGGGTTTGGGACGTCTCTGCCAGTCGTTTGATAACGGAATTGCCAGCCCCTTTCCAGGTATCCTCGGTCGCCTATAGCCCCGGCGGTCGGCTAATCGCGGCAGGGTCGACGGATGGCGCCGCCATTGTCTGGGAAGCCGCCGCGAGATCGCGCCTGTTTACCGTGCGTACCGGCCAGCCAGTGGACGGAGTGGATTTCGTGCCGGACGGCAGCGCTCTGGTGACGACCGGCCGCGGGTCGGCGCAACTCTGGTTTATTCCCAGTGGAAAGCTGCGCCGTTCGTACCGGGATGCCGCAGTGGCAACGTTCAGCGGCGGCGGGGCACTGGCCATAACCGCGGCTGCCGGCAGCACGGAAGCGCGCATCTGGCATGCGCGCGCGGATCAGATCCGGGGAGTATTGCACACCGCCTCGCCAATTGTGTCCGCCGCATTTTGCACTCGCAGGGGCCGTGTGGTACTCGCCACCCGGGCCGGCGGCCTCGAGATCTGGAGCACCACATATTACGAGCATCTGGTCACGCTTCACGCCGACCCCGGCATCCGCCAGTTGCGGTTTACCGGCGATGGCCGGATGCTCGTCGGTTTGTACGAGAAGGAAGTCCGAATCTGGGACACTCAGGCCGCGGTGCCGCCGCCAGAGGCGCCTCCGGGACCGGAGGAAGGGTCGTCATTGGCGCCATCCGTATGGAGCATATTTGGGAAGATGATGGCCGGTGGAATCGCCGTCCTCCTGACAGGCGGGGCGTTGTGCGCCGCCCTGTTCCGCCGCCGCGCATGGCAGGCGGCCATAGACAACCGGCTAAGGGGGATTCCAATAGCCGGCGCATCGCTTCGGGCGGCCCGCGCCGGCCGGTGGGTGGCGCGAATTATCGGCGCTCTTTTGGCTCTCCTCTTTGTGGTCATGGAGCTTGGCGAAGGCATGCCGCTGCCCTCCCACGACGACATACGCTATGCAATCAGTTTTGCCGGATTCTGGTTAATGGCTGCCGGCCTGATACTCGCCTGGATCTGGGAAGCCTGGGGAGGATTGTGCGCACTCGCCGGTTACGCGCTTTTCGTTTCAGTGATTCCACTCGCAGCGTTTAACCCTTTCATTCTGCCCATCGCTATAGTGAGCCTCCTGCACCTGCTGTGCTGGCTACGGCTTCGGATTGAGCACGCGCGGGCTTCCCCGTAACGTTTTCGGGCGTTTTCTTTACTCCGGAGTAGCAATCTGTGGACCGGGCAAGGCGCGTACAGGAGCGTGGTTTATGAAAGTCTTTGTTGCGATCATTTCGTTCGTTGTGGTCATCGGGGTCGGCGAGGAGGCGGGGCCGGTTGCGGGATTCAGTGCGTTCCTGGCGTACTGTTTTGTGTGCCAGTTTCTTCTGTCCCGTGGGAACGTCGACGCCCACCGGCACTGGCCCATCATGCTGACGCTGCCCATCGCCATCGTGGCCCTCATCATGATCCTGGGCGAGCGCCGAGAGGTCATTCTCTTTCAAGGCCTTGGAATCCTGACGTCGGGCAGCGCCGGCGCATACGCCGGCGCGGTTGCGGCGGCCATCCACGCGCGGCGAGCACCCGCGCAAGCCTCGCGTCAGCCGCGCCTCTTTTCTTGATGAGCAGGAGATCGCGCGATGAGCACCGCGAGAGGACGCTGATTCCGGTAACGTTTGGCGTTCTTTTCTTTACTCCCACGTGGAAGCTCATGCGTCAGGAGGCGCTATACGAGTGGGAATGACAGCACTTTCGGCCATATTGGGCCTGTTTTCGCCGCTTGTCTTTTTTCTTGGAGCGGCACCTTTCGAGGGGGGCGGCGGGAATTCGTTGAAAGAGGTAGTGGCCGGATCCGTCGCAATCGCTCTTTACCTCGCGCTTTGCCAGTTCCTGGTGGCGCGCAGCGCCCATTCCGCCGGTCGCACTCGTGCCGTATGGTCATCGAGTCTTGCGGCAATGATTGCCCCATTGCCCGTTGTGTTCCTCGCGATCGCGGTCATGGAAAAGTCCGGCGTGGTTCTTGAGCAAGACGTCCCCATGTTATTCGCCGGCTGCACCGGTTGCCTTGCCGGAGCGCTCATCGCACGATGGGCGCCGGACTGGCCGGGCGCTCACGGAGAGAACGTCATGGCCGCATGCCGGATCGCGCTGCGAGTGGCCGGCGGTCTATCGATCGTGGTGGCCGCTCTGCTGTTCTTCGTGATAGCGCCCGTTGTTGCAATAGACACGTCGCCGGGAGCCACGCCGGGACCGGCAGCTCGCGGCTTAATGGTTATCGCCGCGTTCCATCTGCTGCTTGCCGGCTTCTCGTTTTGGAAAACCCGTTCGGTAGCGATGCCGGTTGCCTCAGGGGTGTTCGGGCTGGTCTTTGGCCTGTTTCTGCTGTTCATGGCTTCAGTCTTTTCGCACCACGGCCCGTCCATACATTCGGCGGTGATTGCGCTCTATGTGTGCGCGGCAAGCGACCTCCTGGCCGGTTGCTCGGCAACTGCTGTGGCGACCGTGGGGCGCGGGGAGCCGGCTCCAGCCGGACTCTAGCGATCGCTCCAGCCAACGCGCCGCAAGTTATGCAAATCCTTTTATGAACAGAACACCGAGGCACATCTTCTTGCCGGCCCTATTGGCCGCGACTCTCGCAGCCACCGCGGCGGCCCAACAAGCCAAGCCCATTGCGAATTGGGCCAACCTCAACCAACTTGTCACGGGAGCGGAGATCCGGGTTACGCTTGCCAACGGGAAGACCCTACGTGGGTTCGTGCAGGGCGTGACTCCCGAGTCACTGGCGATCAACGCGACGACCAGCCAGGAGACGCTCTCCAGGCAAGACATCCGGCGCGTCGATCTGAAGCGGCCAGGGCATCGCGGGCGAAACACACTCATCGGGTTGGCGGTAGGAACGGGCGCCGGCCTGGCCGCGGGCGCTGTCGCGGACGCAAAGTCGGGTCCCGGCAGGATGTTTCCGGATTCCGGCAAAGTGGTACTCTCGCCGCTGGGAGCGCTGATAGGCACAGTGGTCGGGGTGGCGCTGCCTACCGGTGGATGGCGAGAGGTGTATCGCGCGCCATGAGGCCAGCAGCGGGCCGAGTCCCGGCGTGAGACCAGGCGCCAGTGTGCAGAGTCAAACCTAGTCGGGCGGAGGGTCCCTTATGTCGATAGCTTTTCGGCCAGCCAACGCGCACCGTGGCCACCTCAGGGGTTGGCGGCCGAACCGGGCACTGCCGGCCTCAGCGGCCGCCGTTGCCCTGCTGCTTGCGGCTGTTTTGGGTATCGGATGGATCGCCTCGGAACGGGCGATCCACCCCGCCACATTTGTCACTATGATAAAGGTCTTGCGGACTTCCCGAACCTTCACCCGGGCCAGGTCAACTTCGAAAGCCGGACCCACACCAGGATCGCGTCGTGGTTCTTTCCAGGGACGCGGCGCGCGACGGTCCTGCTTTCGCATGGCTATGGCGACAATCAGATTCAAATGCTGCCTTATGCGGACTTCCTGGTCCGGCAGGGCTTCTCCGTCCTTACCTACGATATGCGCAACCGGGGCCGGAGCGGCGGCGACGCCGTGACATTGGGGGCTCTGGAGGGGCCTGACATTTTATCGGCGGTGGACCATCTCATGACACGACCCGACGTCGATCCGAATCGGATCGGCGCGATGGGCCTTTCTCTCGGCGCTTCCGCCACCATTCTGGCGGCGGCAAGCGACTCCCGCATCAAGGCCGTTCTGGACGACAGCGGCTTCAGCGACGCGCCCGCCGCCATCCGCAGCAGCTTCCAGCATTTTATCGGGCTGCCGTCATTTCCTTTCGCGCCGCTGACGGTGTCGATTATGCAGCTGCGTACCGGAATCGATGTGAACCGGATACGCCCGGTCGACGTAATTGCGCGCATTAGCCCCCGGCCGCTGCTGATCGTCCACTGCATGGACGACACAGTCTTGCCGCCTGACAATAGCGAGCGCAACTTCGCGGCGGCCAAAGAGCCGAAACAGTTCTGGCGCATTCCCTCCGGCGGTCACGTGAACGGGCTGAAGGCCGCTGGCCGGGAGTACGAATTGCGCGTGGGCCAGTTCTTCGCGGAGAGCCTTCGTTGATCCCCTCTTTGCCGCCATCCTTGTAACCCTTCCCTCCCTTTTCTTTGCGCCACGGCAGGAGTCCTATTCTTGGGGCTCCCCTGCAATCCCCGCCGCGGAATATCGCTGTTCTTTGCTGTAACGATTTGGCTCGGTTTTCTTCACTCAATGAAAAGAGTTGTGAGGCATCCATGAAACCGCTCATCGCCGCTTTGCTGCTGCTCCTGTCGACCGGCTGTTCCATCAAGCGGGTGGCCATCAACAAACTGGGCAACGCGCTGGCCTCCGGAGGCGGCACGTTCACCAGCGATAACGACCCCGAGCTGGTCGAAGCCGCCATCCCGTTCGGTCTCAAGCTCTACGAAAGCCTGCTCGCGGAATCGCCTAAGCACGCCGGTCTGCTGCTGGCCGCGGCGCAGGGCTTCACCGAATTCTCCTATGCCTTCGTGGATTCGCGCATCGACGAAGCCAAGGAGCAGAACCTCGACCGTGCCAACGCTCTCCGCGCCCGCGCCCGCAAGCTCTACCTGCGCGCCTACGGGTACGCCATGCGCGGGCTCGAAGCCCGCTATCCCGGCTTCGCCAAGGCGCTTGACGACGATGCCGAGACCGCCTTGAAACGCGTCCATATGCGCGACGTGCCGCTGCTCTATTGGACCGCCGCCTCCCGCGGCCTGGCCATTTCTCTTTCCAAGACCAGCCCCGAGATGATCGCCGAACTGCCCCTGGTGGAGACCATCGTGCGGCGCGTAGCTGAACTCGACGAGGGTTTCGAAAACGGCGCCGTGCCCGAGTTCCTCATCACTTTCGAAGCGGCGCGCACGGACGTGAAGGCCGAGGAGGCGCAGAAGCTGATGCGCCGGCACTTCGAGCGCGCCATCGAGCTCTCCCAGGGCAAGCGCGCCGGAACCTATGTCTCCTTCGCCGAAAATGCCTGCCTGCCGGCGCAGAACGCCGCGGAATTCAAGTCCATGTTGGAAAAGGCCCTCGCCGTGGATCCGGACGCCGATCCCGACAACCGGCTGGCTACCCTGGTGGCGCAGCGCCGCGCGCGCTGGCTGCTGGAACATATCGACGAGCTTTTCCTGGAATCGGCACCCAAAGAATCATAAGGAGAACGCAATGTGCAAGCGAATGATTTTTACGGCAGCCTTGTGCGGGCTGGCGCTGGTGGCGCGAGCTCAGAAGATCGACATGGCCACGCTGGCGCCCGAGGGCTCGACCTGGTTCAAAGTGATGGAGAACATGGCAGCGGACTGGAAGAAGATCTCCAACAGCAAAGTCAACCTGATCATCCATCCCGGCGGCGTGCTGGGCGACGAGCCGGAGTGCGTCCGCCGGCTCGATCACCACTCCATCCAGGCCGCCGGCCTTTCCGGCGCGGGTTTGGGCGACATCGACCAGGGCGTGGCCTGCCTCCAGATACCCATGATGTTCGACTCCTACGAGGAACTCGACTACGTGCGCGACCGCATCGCCCCCAAGCTGGAGCAAAGGCTCCGGGAAAAAGGCTACGAAGTGCTCTACTGGAGCGATGTGGGTTGGGTCCAGTTCTTCTCCACCAAGCCGGTGTGGAGGCTGGACGATCTGCGGAAATTGCGGCTGTGGACCTGGGCCGGCGACGCCACCGAAGTGGAGCTGTGGCAAATCAATGGTTTCCGCGTCTTCCCGATGGCCGCCACCGACATCTATATGGAACTGCAGTCTCATAACCTCGATGCCGTCCCCGAAACGGCTCTCTACGCCGAAACCACCAAACTGTACACTCTGGCCCCGTACATGTGTGACGTGAAGTGGGCGCCTCTGGTCGGCGCCACCATTATTGCCAAGGACGTTTGGGAAAAGATTCCCGCGGCGCAGCGCGTCCCCATGCTGGCGGCGGCGCGCAAGTCCGGAGAGGTTTTGAAGGCGGACGTTCGCGCCCAGGACACTGGGGCCATCGCCGCCATGATGGCAGGCCAGCCCGGCAAGAAATCCAACAAGCTCCAGGTCACCCACCTGGATCCCGCCGCCATGGCCGACTGGCGCAAACTGACCGAAGCCATGTATCCCAAGATGAGGGGCAAGATGGTTCCGCCCGACCTCTTCGATGAAGTCCAGAAGCTGCGCGATCAGTACCGCGCCGAGCATCCAGCCAAACCTGCGGAGGTCAACGCCAAGAGCACTGCCAAGAGCCAGAGCGTCTCCAAGGGAAAGGCCACCTCCAAGGGAAAGGGCAAGGCCGGTAAGTGACGCGAGCCTGGCGCATCCTGGGAAGTGGGGAAAGGGCTGTCGCGATTCTGGCCATTTCCCTGGCATCGCTGCTCCCCATCATCGCCATGGCCACCCGTCTGGCCGGTGTCCGCGGAATCCCCGGTTCGGTGGTCTTTGTCCAGCAACTGACGCTGTGGATCGCATTCCTGGGAGCAGCGCTGGCGGCCTCCGGGGATAGGCTGCTGGGGATGTCGGCCAACACCTTCGTGCCGCCCAGGTGGGCCGTGCCGGTGCGCATCTTCGGCTGTGGCCTGACGGCGGCCATCTCCGCCAGCCTGTGCTGGGCGAGTTGTCAATTTGTGGCTTCCGAGGTGTCCATTGGGAAGACGCTGGCCCTGGGAGTGCCCAGTTGGGTCCTGGCGCTGGTCATGCCGTTGGGTTTTCTGCTCATCACCCTGCGTGCCATCCGCAGTGCGGGGGCCGGCTCTCGCCATCGTTTGGCCGCCGCTTTGTTTTTGCTGGCGCCACTGGTCTTGACCTTCGCGCCCAGGCCGGAAGGGCCGGCGGTTTTGTGGATCGGGATCATCGTCATCATCGCCGGCGCCGTGCTGGGCCTGCCGATTTTCGCCACCCTGGGCGGCATTGCGCTGCTCCTGCTGTGGCAGGTCGGTCAGCCCGCCGTGGATGTGCCCGACAACGCCTACTCTCTGATGGTTTCGGAGGTTTTGCCCTCGCTCCCGCTGTACACCCTGGCGGGCTATCTTTTGGTGGAAGGCGGCGCCAGCACGCGTCTGCTGCGCGTCTATACCGCCCTGTTCGGCTGGCTGCCGGGGGGCCTCGCCATTACCACCGCCGTCGCCTTCGCCATTTTCACCTTCGCCGGCTCCGGCGTCACCATCGTTTCCATGGGCGGATTGATGCTGCCCATGCTCATCAAGGCGCGCTATACGGAACGGTTCTCCATCGGTCTGATCAATGGATCAGGCTCTCTCGGGCTGCTGTTTCCGCCGAGCCTGCCCGTCATCCTCTATGCCGTTTATGCCAAGACGGTCCAGATCGACACGCTGTTCGTGGGTGCATTCGTGCCGGGGCTGCTGATGGTCACGATGGTCTCGGCATGGGGCGTCTTCCACGGCGTGAAAAGCGGGGCCGAGCGCTCGCGGTTCTCCTTCGCGGAAGCGCGCCAGGCTCTTTGGGTCGCCAAATGGGAATTGGCGCTCCCGGTGATCGTCGTCGTCGGCCTCTTCGGGGGGTTCGGCACCCTGGTGGAGGCCGGAGCCATCGCCGTCGTTTACTCCTTCATAGCCGAGTGCTTCATCCTGCGCGAGTTCTCGCTGCGCCGTGATTTTCCGCGTGTCGCCGTGGAGTGCGTCACCGTCGTCGGCGGCGTGCTGCTGATTATCGGCGTGGCCAAGGGGCTCACCTACTACCTGGCCATCCAGGACGTTCCCGGCACCCTGAGCAACTGGGTCGATGTCCACATCCATTCCAAATATGTCTTCCTGCTGCTGCTCAACGTCGTGCTGCTGATCAAAGGCTCGTTCATGGACGTCTTCTCGGCGATCATCGTGATGGTGCCGCTCATCCAGCCGATTGCCGCGAGATTCGGCATCGACCCGGTGCAGATGGGAGTCATTTTCCTGGCCAACCTGGAACTCGGATACCTTACGCCTCCAATCGGCATGAACCTCTGTCTCTCCGCTTACCGCTTTAAACAGCCGATGACAGCCGTATACCGCGCCACGCTTCCGGTTTACTTGATCCTGCTGGCCGGCGTGTTACTCATCACATATGTGCCCGTGCTGACTACGCTACCGGTGAAGTGGCTGGGCTTGTAAGCACCGACGGGCAACCTTGGTATCCAAAATTGAATTTCGTCCTGAATTGAGGCCGGGTATCACTAAGGGAGCCAGGTCGGGCCGGATCGTCAACGGCCACGAGTACCTGCTGCCCGCCGCCGAGACCTACGATATCAACCTGGGTGGCCGGCAGTGGCGGAGCGTATCGACATATAGTTCGTACCGCGACTTCCAGGCCGCACCGGCGCCGGAGGCCGCGGCGGACTACTTCGAACTCCGCGACCAGGTTGTCCGTTCCAAGGCTTCGCCGGCCACAAGGAGAAGTTTTCGTTGGCAGGCTTCCGTAACTGTCTCGCGCTGGATGCCGTGCATGACCGGAGGATCCTACGAAAATGCCGGCATCGATCTTCTCAACCAGGCGCGTACCGTTACCCTGGATTTCAGGGCCATGAAACTGACTCTCGATCGCTGACCGCTAGTCGGGGCCGGACCAAGGGACTGCCCCGCGGCTGGGTCTCAACTTATCGGCTGTCTCATTTTCGGGTTTTGGGTCAATACTCGGAGAACGGCGGTCCGGGTGGCACGGCCAGATGTCGATATTGGATGACGGCGCACTTCCATAGCCGCCCGGAATGGCCTCCGGAAGAGCAAAACTCGAGATGTGAAAGGGTGTCCGGCAATCCGACCGGGACACACCCGGTCACCGGACGACTCAGAGCATTCCAGAAGTCTTCACCGGCTCTTTCTTTGCTGAATGTGCGGAATTGCACTCGCTCGGATCGGCAACCTGGGTTTATACTTCAACCACGGACTCTCGAACCATGGCTCGAACGTCGCTCAACCGGCCCTACGAGTGGCTGGCGAAATACTACGACCGCATTTTCTCGTCTTTTCGATCTCCTCTGGATGCGGCGCGCCAGCACGTGCTCGGGCGGATCTTGCCGAACGTGGAATCTGCTTGCGATCTGGCGTGTGGCACGGGAACGACCGCTCTGGCCCTGGCGCGCGAGGGAATCAAAATGTTCGCGGTGGATCTTTCCCCGATCATGTGCCGTCTTGCACGCGAGAAAGCCCATCGCGCCCGCCTGCCCGTGCGCGTGCTTTGCGCCGACATGCGCAAATTCCGGCTGCCGGAGTCGGTCGACCTGGTCACGTGCGAATACGATTCCCTGAATCACGTCCCGCGAAAGACCGACCTGCGGATGGTGGCGCAGGCGGTGGCCCGGGCTCTGAAACCGGGAGGCTACTTTTTCTTCGACGTGAACAATCGCTCTGGTTTTGAACGATACTGGTCGGGCACTTTCTGGGTCGAACGGCCGGGCGTGGTAGTCATCATGCGCAATAGCCACGACGCCCCGCAGGACAGGGCCTGGAGCGATATCGAATGGTTCATACGGGAAAGAAACCTCTGGCGACGGCGTCACGAAAGGGTCGACGAGGTCTGCTGGAGTTCCGACGAGATCCGCCGAAGGTTGCGCGCGGCGGGATTTGACCGGCTGCGTGCGTGGGACGCATCCCCCTTCTTCCAGGACAATCCACTGATGCGTCCAGGCGGCCGCACGGTGTATCTGGCTCGTAAGGCATCTGCCTAAGTTGAGATCCGCGGATTCGGAAGGTTCCACACGCGCCAAAGACGAGGTTGCATGGGACGCAATCCAAAAACCGGAGCCCAAGTCGCCGTGCCACCGAAGAGAATTCCCTTCTTCAAACCGGGCAAGGAACTTCGCGAACTGGTTGATAGTCTGAACGTCAACGCCTGAAAAGGGGGAATTCCATGCCCTTCGGGAATTGAGCGGCTTGCCATCGGGTCGCCGATGCTGGTCCTGCGGCACCAGAACCGGACGCCGCTCCACTTGCCACGCAAGTATGATCGATGGGATGGGTGAAATGACACCTCGCGAGCGCTGGAAGGCGGTTCTCGAAGGCCGCCACCCTGACCGGCCGCCGTGCGATTACTGGGCTACCCCCGAAGTGACCGCCCGCTTGCGGCACGACCTGAATTGCCCCGACGACCGGACTCTCTGGAAGTGCCTGGGCGTGGATAAGTGCATCCACCTGGCGCCGCGCCATCCGCGGGCCGTAGAAACAGACTGGCATCTGCAGTCGCTGTTCAGTATCTGGGGCCTCGTGACGCGCGAAATCGGATATGGGTCGGGGCTCTACTGCGAGGTCGTGAGCGGCCCGCTCGAAGCGGCCGAAACCCCGGCTGATGTCGAGCGCTTCCGGTGGCCGGACCCCGAAGAGTGGGAGTTGGCCGGCATTCGCGAGCAGGCGCTCGCCTGGAAAGACTACCCGGTCCTGTGCGGCTCCCACGAGCCTTTCTATCTCTATAGCCGGATGCGCGGCATGGAGCGGGCACTCACCGATCTGCTCGACCATCCAACCATCGCCGAAGCGGCTCTCGCCCGCATCCACTCCATTCACGAGCGCCTGTTCGAGCGCATCCTCTCGGAGGCCGGCGATCTGATCGACTTCGTCTATGTCGCGGAAGACCTCGGCACCCAGGAGTCGCTGCTGATGAGCCCCGCGCTGTTTCGGCGTTTTCTCCGCCCGACTCTGCGCCGCATGATCGACCTCGCGCATCGCCACGGCGTCCGTGTCTTCCACCACGACGACGGCGCGATCCGTCCGTTGATCCCGGACCTCCTCGACATCGGCATCGACGTGCTGAATCCGATCCAGTGGCGCTGCCGCGGCATGGACCGCGCCAAGCTCGCTCGCGATTTCGGTAGCCGGGTTGTATTTCACGGCGGAGTGGACAACCAGCTAACCCTTCCGTTCGGCAGCCCGGCGGACGTTCGTCGTGAAGTAGAAGAGAATATCGCCCTCTTTTCTGCATGCAAGGGCTATATCGTGGCGCCCTGCCACAACATCCAGGCGAACACCCCGACTGAAAATATCGTGGCGCTCTATGAGATGGTTCGAGAAAGAGGAGTGCAATGATGCGTGCCCTGCGCCTGAAGGTCTTGTTGACCTCTCTGGCCTTCCCGCAGCACCGGGATGGGCACAATGGATTTACAGGGAACGGCGAACAGTGTGTTAACTGTTTGTCTCAGCCAAGGGGACAACCGCAACGTCCAGGTAGTCCGGTTCTTCGAGATGCTTTGCAGCGATATCACGCCCAAGACGTCAGCCGGCCCTGCCGTGCTGACGGAAGAGGAGAGCCACCCGCGGAATTACCGCCGTTGGCTCCCGAACTCCCGAACCTTGTCTCTGGCGATCCCCCGATCTCACCGGCGCGTTAACCAACGTGGGCGACCCAACCAGAGACGCAGAGAAAGGTTGCAGCCGGATTTGCTTGCGGCTTTTGTGGCAGCCTGTCAACGGCGGCCGCCACCGTGTGAACCGCCGGAACTGTGGCCGCCGCCGGAGCTGCGCGCGCCGCCGCCGCTGCTATAGCTGCGTGACGCGCCACCGCTGCTGTAGCCACGCGAACCGCCGCTGCTCGGTGCGGAGTAACGCTGCGCCGGAGCCGAATACCGCTGTGCCGAGCCCGACGAGTAACGCTGCGCCGAGGTGGAAGACTGTGCCGGAGCCGAATAGCGCTGCGATCCCTGGAAGTGTTGCCACTGTCCCTCGCTGGTGCGCCCTGCACTTGGTGTGGCCGCGCTGCGAGCGCCCTGCGTCCCCGCCGATCGGTTAGCGTACGACGACGTCGCGTTTCCAAACCGGCTATAGCTTCCCGTGCTGGCCGATCGCGCCGAGTTCACGCTGCCCGATCTTGCCATCGCGTTCCTCGAGGCCATCGATGCGGCCCCATACCGTGCCGCGAGTTGACCGTTCGGGTACGATACTCCCAACCGATGGCTCGCGTCGTGCTGCCACGCCGCTCTGCCCAACCCGCCCGCCAGCAATCCACCGCGGAAGCCGTAGTGGTTGAAGAAGAAGCCGTTGACGAATACTCCGCCGCCGAACCAGTTCGGGCCCCAGCCCCAACCCCAGCCGCCATAGCCCCAGCCGCCCCAACCGCCGAAGTACAACCCGATGTTGATCCCGGGATAAAAGCCAAAGCCGTACCCGGCATAATATAGCGGCGGATAGTAGCCCCACGCCGGAGGACCCCAGACGTAAGCCGGGTCGTATTCCGGCACGTAGATCACCTGCGGGTCAGCCGGCGCAATGTCAATGGCCGTCTGTCCACCCTGCGTCTGCGTGGTCACGGTCTCTTGCGGAGTGGTAGAAAGCTTGCCATTAGCCTGCGCTCGTGCGCGCATCCGCTGCACCGCGGCCATCACGTCCGACTGCTGCGCCAGGAACGCATTGCCCAATGCCGTGGACCATTGGACGTCCTGGTTCAGCATCGTCAGAACGTCGGGGAAGGCCACCATAGCCTGGATGCTGGCGTCCCAATTCTGTTGCCGGGCGGCGTCCGTCAACTGCTGGCCCCTAAGACTTCCATTCTTTTGCAGCCACTGCTGCGCCTCCACCACTTCCAGCGGGTAGGTGCTGGCCACCAGAACCTGGCTCAGCAGCGCATCGGGGTAAAGGGCGACAGGCGCGACCAGGGTGTCCAACTGTTCGGGTGAAAGGAGCTGTGCGGCAGCTGGCGCGGGAGGCGGCGGTTGTTGCGCAACCAAAAGGCCGCCAGCCAGAAGCGGAACACAAACCAGACAAAGCGCCCGGCGAATAACCCACTCAACTTTGATAGACTTCATGATGCGCCTCCATTGGGTCTCACGTACGCTTTCTCCAAGGCACGCTGCGGGCCAAACGCCAACCGATTGACCAGCAGTCACTTGATGCGGCGTCTGGGCGGTACGGATGGTTGAAAACCACCGTCTCCGGTGTATTGCGGCCGAAAGTGAGCACCGACAGAGGAGGAGAGCCGGAAACGCGAACGCAACTACTCCTTGCCGCAGGTCGAGACCCCTGGGGCCGGGGCATTAATTGGGCACCTCGGCACTTTAAGGGCCCAGCGGAAAGGCTCACCGTCGGGCGCTCGGATCGCCGGTGGGTGGTGGCGCGTGGTCCTCCTTCGCGGGAGGGCCGAGCAGTTCGGTGAAGATGGGCTTCAACGCATCCGCCCACACCTGGTAACCACTAAGGGTGGGGTGCAGCTTGTCACCAGCGTTCATCATGCCGTCGAACAGCTTGCCATCTGGGGCCGCCAGCTTGTCGTTAATGTTCACGTATCGAATCCTGTTGCTATCCGCAAGCTTGGACAGGTTGGCATTGATTTTGTCGATAGTGGGCATCACCGCGATGTTGTCGTTACGGGGAAAAATGCCAGTCGCGATTATGATGGCGCCGGGCGCCTTGGTGCGCATCACTTCCAACACAGCCTGTAGGCCCTTCGTGATGTCCGCCACCTTGGCATAATCCCCTTCCGGGGGAACCGTATTTCCGACGTTATTGGTGCCGGCCAGGAGAACGATGATTTTCGGATTCACTCCGTCGAGCTCTCCGCTTTTGAGCCGCCAGAGGATGTTCTCAATCCGATCTGCGCCCCAGCCGAAATCGGCCGCATTCCAGCCGTAGAAATTGCGGGTCCAATTGGCCAGCAGTTCGGGATAGTCGGTTGCCCCCCAACGACGTGTGATAGAGTCTCCTTCGAAATAGATATCAATCTGGCCCTTCTTGGTCTTCTCCAGTAGCTGAGCGTGGGCCAGCAGAGAGTTCTGATCGGCGCGGCGAACAGGCTCACTTGCGGAAGCGGAAACGGACCTCGGCGTTGCGGCCTGCACCAGCGCGGCCTTCCGGTTGAGGAATCTGTCGGCCCAAGCAACGAAGTACTTCCAGTTGGGGCCATCCGTGTGCCCGCCGTCATGCTGGCGCCACGCAAGTTCGCCATCGAGTAGACCCACGTTGACGGGCGGCATTTTGGCCGTTTGATAGTCGTCCCCGACTCCCAGATCTTTGGCGCCTAGCAACCTGAACACCTTCCCGGCGGCGACAGCAGCCATGAAGCTCCCTTGATGGTCCAACCACTTCGCATCACCTTTCTCGGGTACGCCGTAGCTTATGAAGGTCAGCCGCGGCGCACAAAGCGCGATCAACTCGTGAGCATCCACCGGCAGGTCGCCCGCGTTCTTACTGCCAAACACCGATTCCGATGCGCCGTACTTCAGGAAATTACCTGCCATCCAGTGATATTCGCCCGCTCCCGTGAGATTCTCTACGGCTTCGCCCCAGTTGCGGCGGTGCAATTTGGCGCCGCCTTCGCCGGAGGATCCGACGAGGACGAGGGCGAAGCGGGTATCGAACGCCATCGTCACAAGCGCCGCTTTGCCGAAGCGGGAGACTCCCTCGATTCCAACATGTCTGGCGTCCACAGCGTTGACGGTTTCGAGGTAATCAAGGCCGCGAGAGGCTCCCCAAGCCCACGCCCGCAAAGCTCCCCAGTCATCTGGTTTGCGCGGCCGGCCCTTGTTGGCCAGTCCAATGATGCCCTTAGTCAGCCCTGCGCCATTATCCGCCTGAATGCTCCCAGGATTGATGGAGACGTATCCCCAGCCGTCGGCGATCAGTTGCTCTGTGCCGGGCGGGTCGCCGCCTGGCGCCGGCGTGAATGTACTGAGACCCGGCGGACCCTGCCCCAGTTCCGGCAATCCGCGCCCACCGAACATCATCATCACCGGAACCGGACTGGTCGCGTGTGCAGGGGTTACGAGGATCATCTGAATATCGACGTTAACCAAGGGATAGAGCGAGTTATCCACATGACCGAGGAGTTGCTGGCCGATGACTGGATAAGAGCCAACCGCGGCCTCGACCGTTTTGGTTACGGTCCATGTAACTTTCGGTACGTTCTTGGGAACACGGCCAACTACTTCCCGTTCGAAGTCCTCAACGATCTCCGGGCGCCTTTGCTCCCACCACATTCTTGCCGAGGTGACTTTCACGCCATTCCTCGGGACTAGCACCGGGGGCAAACTCGGAAACGGGTTGGCTTTGGACTCATCGTAGTTGGCGTGGTTGGGTGCGGCCTCATTTCCGCTCGGGCCAGGGCGCAATGCTTTGATTCCAAGCTGCTCCATCATGTTTTGATGGTCTTGTTCCGCCGTCCAATTGGTGGGTTGTGGAAGGGTTCCGTCGCCGGAGGGCGCAGCACCCTTCGGTGGCGAAGGCGGCTGCTGGGCAAGGATTCCAAGCATCGGGACGAGCGCCAGGATCACAAGCACGAGGGAACTGGAAGAGACGGTCCGAGGCAACGTTGTCGGTTTCATACTCAAAGCACGTGGGCAAGGGCCCCATCCGCGCTCGAGGTCCCATCGCGCAGACGAGTCGCGGAGTTCGCCCAATCGCCACACGATTCTCCTCCTGATTTGCCCTGGGCGCAAGTCTTCAACGGTTTGGCGTTACGGTTACGGGGTGTGGCGGAAACCGGAGATCGGCGTTAGAATCAATCAAATACGGGTCAACAGCAGAGCATGGTTTCGGATCTGATTTCGAACCAGGAGAAGCGTCATGCGCTCGAGCGCGTGATCGCAAGCCATACGTTCAGCCGGTCCGACCAGTTGCGTAGCTTTCTTCGTTACATCTGCGAGGCTGAATTCGAAGGGCGCGCGCAGGACCTCAATGAGTACGTTGTGGGTGTATCCGTCCTTGGACGCCCGTCCGATTATTCCCCGACCGAGGATTCCTGCGTCCGCAGCCGAGCCTATGAGCTTCGCCACAAACTGAAGAGCTACTATCAACTGGAAGCCCCTGACGATCCGATTCAGATAGAAATTCGCAAAGGGGCTTACATACCGCAGTTCCAGCGCGCAACTGGAGCCAGCCCGGCAGACCATGCAGTCGCGCCGGTTGCGGCGCCTGCTTCAACACCAGCGGCGCCAGCGACCTCCACGCCCGGTCCGGCCAGCGGCACCCCGAAACGCAGCCTGCTCAAGCCGGCTGTGGGTATCATCCTCCTGGCCGTTCTTGCGGTGGCCGTTCTTTATTATGTGAATTCCACCCGGGGAAAGACTGCAGCGAAGGGATCCGATCCGCAAGGCTGGACGCCCGAGATGGCCGCGTTCTGGAAGCCCTTCCTGAACAATGCCACACCGCTGATCGTCTCGTTTGAGATCAGGCTCTTTTTCTATTCGCCTCCAACTGGCTTGGTGGTTCGAGACTACCAGACGAATCAGCTCGCGGATCTGGCTGGGTCGAAGCCGCTAGCCGGATTCCGTGCACGCATGGGGGCCGCTGAGCTGCAAGAAACATCGGATTACGCCGATTTCGGAGCCGTACACGCAGCATTTCTACTCGGGCGTGTTTTGGGCCCGCAGCACAAAGAGATCGGCCTTAAGCACTCGGGATTTCTCGGTTGGGAGGATCTCTGGAACAGCAACGTCATCTTCCTCGGGAAGCCTAACCTGAATCCGACCATTCGATACGCCCTCAAGGGCGCTGATTTTGCCGATGACCTCGGCGATATTCGGAACCTCCACCCCTTGCCTGGGGAGTCGGCAGAGTACCGCAGCGCCGAAACGCACGGTTCCGGCGTGAAATACGCCCTGATTACCGTCTTGCCGGGTCCCCAATCCGGCCACCACGTCATGATCCTCAGCGGGGCCGGGGCAGAATTCCTGTGGGCGCTGGCTGAGTGCGTCACAGACCCCGCCCATGTCAAAGAACTGGTGTCGCACCTCCGGTCGGCTTCGGGCGAACTCCCGGGGGCATTTCAGGTCGTCATTCAGGCTACGTTCGAATCCAATGTGCCCATCAAGGTGCGCTACGTGACCCATCGTGTTTCCAAGACTTCCTGACGTTACCTTCCATCGTATTGATTCTGAACCAGGTTGAAGCTACGTCCGTAACGGTTTTAGCCCTGTTTGAGAACCGTGGGGCAACTTTCAGCGCGCCGCACCCCATGCTACGCTTCTGCCGGTACAGTTCTCCAGTTTCAGGCAACTGCTGAATTTGGAAGGCCAGGGGCGTCTTTTTAACTTGCCAGGTTCAAGTAGAGAGGTGCGCGAGCCCACCATGAGGCAGCGCGAAAGGAAGGTTTCGCATCTATGTCGATGACTCGTTTATCGTGTGTTTTCGGGGTGCTCCTTGCTATCGCAAGTCCCCGTCTTGGATACTCTCAAATCCTGTACGGGTCGCTAACCGGAAACGTGAGCGACCCATCCGGCGCGCCCGTGCCCAGCGTGCATGTGGAAGCAACTAACCAGGGCACCAACGTCAAGGCTGAAACCAATACTGACGTACATGGCATCTACCGCTTCACCAACCTGCAACAAGGTGTGTACAAAGTCGCGGTCACGGCCAAATCGTTCCAGACTTTCGTGGAAACCAACATTCAGGTGCAGGTCAGCGCCATCCGGCGCGTGGACGTGCAACTCCAGGTTGCGAGCGTCACCACGTCTGTGGAAGTCACGGCGGATCAGGTTGTGCTGCAAACCGATAAGGCCGACATTCATGCGGACATTTCGGCGACGGAAGTGGAGCAGTTGCCATACAACGGATCGGAAGGCCGGAACTTCCAGGCGCTGCTGCTGATGCAACCGGGCGCCAACACCACGGCGGGCACGGGCGAAGCCAATTCGGCGGCCGGTAACCCGCAACGCGCCATTACGGTATCTGAGAACGGCGTTTCGTCCCAAGCCAACAACACCAAGCTGGACGGCGCGACCGATTCCTATCCATGGCTGCCGGTCAACGTGGCGTATGTGCCGTCGCCGGAAGCTATCGAGACGGTCAGCGTGAGCGCCAACTCGTTCGACGCCGAGCAGGGCGCTGCGGGCGGCGCGGCGATCAACGTCATCATCAAATCGGGAACCAACAATCTGCACGGAGTCGCGTTCGAACGCAATACGAACAACGATTTTCAAGCGATCAACAATTATTTCAGCCATCCCGGCCGCCTGGCCAAGAACATCCAAAACCAGTATGGATTCGCGATCGGCGGTCCGGTGTGGATTCCCAAAATCGTTCATGGCAAGAACAAGCTGTTCTGGTTCATGGATTATGAGGGCACCAAGCAGAGCCAGTATGCGGCCGATCCGAACCTGACACTTCCCACCGCGGCCATGCGCACCGGCGATTTCAGCGCCGCCCCCACCATCATCTACGATCCGTTGACGGGCAATCCCGACGGCACCGGCCGGACACCTTTCCCCAACAACACGATTCCCGCCAACCGCATTGCGTCCCAGTCGAAAACACTGACGGCCCTGCTGCCAGCGCTGACCAGACCGAACTCGTTCCTGACCAACTACGACGCATACGGCAACACCACATACAGCGTGGATCGATGGGATTGGAAGGTCAACTACAATCCCAACGAAAGGGCCATGATCTGGGGCCGCTACAGCATTTCGCCCATGGACATCGTAGCCCCGTTGGTTCTGGGCCCGGCGGGCGGCGATGCCTTTAACGGTGGCAATCCGGGTCATGCGGGCGGCCGCGCACAAGTGGCGGCGGCGGGCCTCACTTATACCATCTCGCCCACGCTTCTGGTGGACGGCAACGCAGGTTACACGCGACAGAACATCGGCGCCAATGGCGACCCTCAGGATGGCGACTATGGAACGGACGTGCTGAAGATTCCGGGCACCAACGGCGTCGGTCCGAACTACGAGGGCATTCCGGGCTTCCAGACCACTGGCATAGCCAACATCGGAAACACCAACACGGGCAGCCCCTTCCAGTTCCGTGACAACCAGTACACCGCCGTCATCAACGTCACCAAAATCAAGGGCGCGCACAACATACGCGCCGGCTTCGAAATCGAAAAGTTCGGGCTGAATCACTTCCAGCCCCAGGGCGGAACCTTCCAGACGGCCCGTGGTACTTTCGGCTTTGATGGCTCTCTGGCAGCCCTGAAAGGCGGTCCAGCCATTAACGCCGGCAGCCCGTCCAACTCGTGGGCGCAGTTTCTTCTCGGTTTTCCGTCGCAGACCGGCAAAGCCACGCAACTCAACAATCCCAACTCGCTACGGTTCGACAACTATTCGCTCTATGTGCGGGATCAGTGGCAGGTCACCAAGAGCCTCACCATCGATTACGGCATGCGCTGGGAATACTACCCGATCTACTCTCACGACTATTTCGGCGCGGTCCGCTTCGATCCCTCGACGGACAACATCCTCATCGGCGGTGAAAATGGCGTGCCCTGGAACACCGGCGCAACGGCCTCTAAGAAGGGCTTCGCTCCGCGCCTCGGCCTGGCCTACCGCCTCGACGAAAAAACTGTGGTCCGCGGAGGTTACGGCATCAGCGTCGATCCCGACAACATGCGCAACCAGCGGAACCAGTTCCCGAATACCTCCGTCACGTCCTACACGCCGGCGAATCAGTACCAGTTCATCAGCTACGCCGGCGTTCCGAACTCAGACGGCGCCACGCAGGTGTCGCTGTCGGACGGCATTCCTTTGCCCACCTTCCCGAACCTTTCCGCCGGCACTCTTAAGCCGTCGCCCACGGCATCCTTGTCGACCTATCTGCCCAATCAAGGTACAACGACGTTCCCGGCGTACATGAACCGTGGATATTACCAGAGCTGGAATATCACCTTGCAGCGGGACTTTTCCTCGACCCTGAACGGACAGGTGGCGTACGTGGGCACACACGGTGTCCACATAGACATGAACGTCAATATCAATGGGGGCGCTCCCAACACGGGCAATGCCGGACGCCTGCTATCTCCTTTTGACATCGCCGACATCAATTCGGTTGAGCCTTTTGGCGATATGACATACAACGGCTTGCAGGCCACCTTGAGGAAGCGCATCGGCTCGTCGGTGATCGGCGCCAGCTACGCGTTTTCCAGGTCCATCGATAACATCAACGGCGACAACGACGACGGCTCTTTGTGGCGCGCGTACCCGGTATCTTTCGCGCTGGACAAGCAACTGTCCGGCATCAACCGCCAGCAGACACTGTCCATCTACTGGGTATATAACTTGCCGTTCGGCAAGGGACATACCATGTTGACCCACGGAGCCGGAGCTTTGATCGCCGGCGGCTGGCAGATTTCCGGCATCCTCACCCGGTTCAGCGGGCTGCCGTTCACGGTCGGGACCAGTTCCAGCGTCAACGCCGGTGGGCAGGGCGCCAGCGCCACCCAGATCAATCCGGTGGTACAGATTCTGGGAGGCCATGATGCAACCGATCCCTATTTCGACGGCTCGGCCTTTATCAATCCGCCGACCGGCGTCCTGGGCACCACCGGCAGGGACCTGCTGATCGGGCCCGGATACTTCCAGTTGAACGCGAGCATCCGGCGCACCTTCGCTTTCAAGTCGGAGAAGATCAAGTTCGAGTTAGTCGGCGAGGCATACAACCTGACCAACACGGTGGTCTTTTCCAACCCTAACGCCACTTGCTGCTGGGTTACGAACGCTACCACCGGCGCCATTAACTATAACAACTTCGCCGTGATCACCGGCACAGCATCCACCCAGCGTTATATTGAGGTGGGCGGATATCTGCGGTTCTAGCCAGGTACACTCGAAGACCCCTCGATACGAGGGAGCATTCGGCTAAATGAATCGGCTAAGCCGGATGCTCCCTTGCCTCGGGCGACCCGCGGACACTTCGTCGAACGCACGGAGTTCTCGGCTCAAATTTTGCTGGCCCCAAAGAGGTGAATCGAACATGCTGCTCCGACAGTGGGTAGGCGCGGCTCTGCTCTGGCTTTTCGCTGCACTCCCCGTTGCCTCCCAATCGAAACTCGTCTCCAGCAAGCCGCACCTGGAAAGGCGTGGCGACACAACGCAGTTGATTGTGGATGGCAAACCTTTTCTGGCGTTGGCCGGAGAGTTGCACAACAACTCTGCGACCAGTCTGGAATACATGAAACCCGTGTGGCCGCGGCTGGCGGCGATGCATCTGAACACCGTCCTCGTGCCCGTTTCTTGGGCGCTGCTTGAGCCATCGGAGGGAGAATTCGACTACTCGCTGGTGGACGGTCTCATTCGAGGCGCACGGGCTCAAAATCTTCGCCTCGTTTTTTTATGGTTCGGTAGCTGGAAGAATACATGGTCGAGCTATGCGCCCGACTGGGTGAAACGGGATTCTGAGCGGTTCTCTCGCGTGCAACTGGGAAACGGTTCGGGTACGGAGAGGCTGTCGCCCTTTTGCGAAGCGAACCGGAACGCGGACGCGCGAGCATTCGCCGCGCTCATGCGGCGCATCAGGGAGGTGGACTCCGACGCGCACACCGTAATCATGATGCAGGTCGAGAACGAAGTGGGCGTCATACCGGATGCCCGGGACCATTCTCCGGCGGCGAATGCCGCATACACTCAGCCGGTGCCCGAGGAGCTGATGGAATATCTACAGCGACACAAGGATTCGCTGGATCCTGTGCTTCGCGCGAGGTGGCAGAAAGCAGGCTTCAAAGCGTCCGGCGGTTGGGAGGCTGTCTTCGGCTCGGGTCTGGAGACCGAGGACCTGTTTATGGCGTGGCAATACGCACGGTATGTCGGTAACGTCGCGGAAGCCGGCAAGGCCGAGTACGACCTGCCCATGTATGCCAATGCTGCTCTCATTCGTCCAAACTATGCTCCGGGGCAATATAATAGCGGCGGTCCCTTGCCCCACTCCATGGACATCTGGAAGGCCGGCGCCTCGCAACTCGATTTCGTGGCGCCGGACATCTACTTCGAGTTCAAGAACTGGTGTGCGAAGTACGACCGCCCCGGAAACCCGTTGTTCATACCCGAATCGACCGGCGATGCCCAGGGAGCAGCCAACGTTTTCTACGCTATCGGGCAACACAGGGCATTCGGTTTTTCACCCTTTGCGATCGATGGAATGGAAAGTTCCGGCGACGGAGGCAAGGAACTCGCCCGAAGTTATGACGTCCTGTCGGAACTTGCGCCGCTCATCCTGGAGAATCAGCCCAAAGGTCGCGTTGACGGCGTCCTGCTGGAGGAGTCTACACCGTCACAGAGAGTACGCCTTGGAGACTACACACTGAACGTGTCCGGAAGCGGCCCCCGGCGGATCCTCCCTGGCGAACCCGTTTCGCCCGAAGCACCTCGGGGCCCCTCTCCACACGGTATCTTCATTGCCGCAGCGCCGGATGAGTTCTACATGGCTGGTAGCGGCTTAACAATTACCTTTTCGGCGGACACGCCAGGACCGCGCCTGGTTGGACTCGCCACAGTTGAAGAAGGCCGGTTCGTCGGTGGCCGGTGGATTCGGGGGCGCACGCTCGCGGGCGACGATACAGCCCAGGGGAATAGCGTTTTGCTTCGCGGCGTCGCAACCGGCGTGCTACGGGTGACAGTATACCGGTATCGCTAAGTCTGGTTAGCAGGTCTCCCTAGGGACCACAAACGATGGCCGAAGAAATACCTCTTGCGGGCTTCAATTCTGGTCGATACCGGAACGTCGAGCCGAAACACATCCAGCCGGCACGTCCCGAGTTTTCTCGCGAGATCAACCGGCGCCTCCTGCTGAACCTCATCCGTACGCGTCAACCACTCTCGCGGGCTGACTTGGCTCGTGTCAGCGGACTGGCTCGATGTACGGTGTCTACGATAATTCAGCAACTGATCGCCGACGGCTGGGTGACCGAAGGGCCGACCGGCAGGTTACCGCTGGGCAGACGGCCGACTTTCTTGAAATTGAACGACGAACGGATGATTGTCGGAGTAGATCTGAAGCCAATGGAGGCAACTATCGCACTATCCGATTTGACCGGGCACTTTGGTGTTCAAGAATCCATAGAGATGCCTCCAGATCAAACAGCCGCAATGGCACAACTGATCTCCCGAATCCGTAGGATCGTGGGGAGCGCGACAGGTAAGTCGATTGAGGGGATTGGAGTCTGTCTGCAGGGCAATCGCTGTGCGCCGACGAGCCGAACATTACGGAGACCCGATCTAAACTGGTCGGATTTCTCCGTCGGCGCCTGCATCGCAGATGCCACTGGCCTGGCGGTGGATGTGGACAGTGCAGCCAATGCCTGTGCACTCGCGAGCGCGTGGTTCGACAACACGAAGGACGGACTCGGCAGAGTGGTTGTTACGGTTTCGGAGGAGATCGAGGCGGGCATCTTCACGAACGGACAACTTGTCCATGGGCTCAACGGCATGGCTGGCGATTATGGACATGTCCAACTCGATCCCAATGGCCCCGGCTGCGAGTGCGGTGGACGTGGGTGCTGGACAGTGTTCGCATCTAATGGCGCGGCGCTACGATACTACACTGGGCCGTGCCCACAGACGCACGGCTTGACATTCTTTGATTTGCTCAACTTGGCTGATCGAGGCGATACTTCTGCCGTCAAAGCACTGGAGACCATGGCGTACTGGCTTGGTATCGGCTTTCGAATGATCGTCGGGGGTGTCGCTCCCGATTGCATCTTCGTAGTTGGTGATTTGACGCGATCCTGGGACCGGTTGACTCTGTCGTTGATGGCAGGTTTGACAACGCAGCCGTTGGCAGATGAACAAATTCCGTGCATAGTTCCCGTGCTGGATGGCGCGGCGGCTCGCTTGCGTGGTGCCGTGGCATTGGTGCTGCAAAGGCGTTTCGCGGCGTGGCAAGAAGGTTGGATTCGGAACACGCAGGAACCAAGGAAATACTGCGAACGAAATCAAATCGAACATCCAGTCTCTGGTCCTCGACTATGATCGTCTCACGTATCTGATCATGTGCGGACAGCGAAATCAGTGCTCGCCTCGCGGTCTCAAGGCAGGAACCGCTCCCATAGTACCATTGGGCGAGGAGTCTCCCTACTCAGATCCGTCACTATCTGAAACTGCGAGCCAGGCCTCCTGAGCCCAAGTCGTCACGATCAGCCAGCCGGTGGGTCCAGTTGAATCGACGGGCTTCCGCAGGGGCCACCTAAGCGGTTCGCCCGGGCGCCCGATGGTGATCTCCCAGGAAAGGTCTTGGGGGCCCGCGTGACGGGAATCCAGGCAGTTTCCGAGTAGCGCGTGATACGGGCATAAGCAGCCGAAATTCCGCAGGTAGGGCACCTCTCAACGTCGAGGACTGCACAGGACTCTGCAGCTGGACAGCCGGCCGAGCGCCGTCCGAGAGGGCGGTTGCCCGCGTGAGATGCGGTTATTATGAGGAATCGGACAGGCCCACGTGCCCACTCAAGCACATCACTACCTTTCTCAGGCGTTCCTCAGCGGCTTCGCGGACAGCGATGGCAGCGTGTGGATGTTTGACCGCACCACGAACCGGTTCACTGCGGCCGGGCCGCGAGCCATCGCCTTAGAGAACGACCTGTACGCGTTCACCGGTGCCGATGGTTCAACGCATCGGGATATCGAAACGGACCTATTTAAATTAGTCGACGGACCGGTCCGGCCGATTCTCAAGAAAATTGCTGCCCGCCAGCTCGTGACGGACAAGGAACTTGCCGATCTATCGTTGTTCGTCGGCTTCCTGAGGGTTCGAACGCCCTCGGGTATCGACGAAATCGATCAGGCGCTGCGCGGCGTTGCAGATAAGACGAATCCCTTCCTGTCAGCGGAATATGTAACGGATCGACTCCGGAAGTACGAGCAGGAGACCGGGCGGGCGCTGGGACTAACCGCGGACGAAATCGTTGAAATGTCTTCGAGCGGGCGATATGAAGTCGTTCCCGAGCGAGGACATCTCCTCGTCGGAATGTGCGAAATGGGCTTGACGCTCGCGATGCAGTTGCGTTCCCTCGACTGGACATTTCAGCTTGCAGCCCGAGACAGACACTTCGCCGTTTCGGACTGCCCCTTCGTCATCGTGCCACCTCTGGGACACGATACAGCAGACAAAGGAATCGGCATCCTAAGTAAGGGGGCGGTAAAGTACGTACCGCTAACTCAAAGCTTATGCCTCAGGATGGGCGATTTCGGGGCACAAGTGGACTACAGCCTTGCGAGCGGCAGTGACGTGAGGAGGGTCAATTGTTGGATCGCCCGAAATTCGACACGTTTTGTCTTCAGCAGTAGCGAAGCCCTGCTCAGGCGAGTTATCGACGCAGCCAGACTGGAACCCGGCGAACGGAAGGCCGAGGTCGTGATACGCGAAATCCCCCATGCCACCGATCCGACGCGTTCTATCTTGCAAGTCTTCCGGCGAGCGAAGATCGAGCCAGAGCGAGGTCCGGAATGAGGTAGCGTGTTGTGCTTGTCAGCGACTTCTGTAGCCGCCAAACCGATTCGAAATCGGCCGACCTGGCGCTGTCCGCTAAATCGCATCCAGTTCGGACGCCCTGCCCTACTCTGCCAATCTTGGCTCCGCGGAATAGCGCCTAACGGGGCACTGGAAGGATCGGACACAGGCACGGAGGTCTTGCTCGGGCTGTGCGAGGAGAGGAGTCTCCGAGTCGCGCGTGATCCAGGAACAAAACGCAAGGGGGGCGACTTCCCCTGGGAAAAGCAACTACCGAGTGCCTATCCACCAGCTACAGCCGAGTGCCTCGGAACGGTCCGTTCCTCACCTTCCAAGAATGCAAGCTGCCAGCCGCGAGCCGGATTGAGCGGTCACTTCACGAGCGCGATAGTCTTCTTCTGGACGCCGTGATCGCCGCCGACAGCGAATCCCTTCACGGCTGCCTTGGCCTTGATATTATTCTTATCGTAGGTGATCCGCAGGTCATAGTTGCCGGCTGCCAAAGCCTGTTTCTGTGTGCTCCAAAAGCTCGTGAGCGGCGGGAACTCCGCCTGGTCAGTGCCCGCCTTGAAGACATCGATGTGGGCGTTGTCGGCGGCGTCCTTCCCGTCGAGAGTCGCAAAGACTCGAACGTACTGCATCGGGGCAGCAATGACCGCTTCCGCTTTCCACAGCTTCCCGGCGTTGATAACGACGTTGCGGATCCAGCCCTCGGCTTTACAGATCGAGCCGTCTTCGTAATGGAGGCGAAGGTCCCACGTGCCGGGAGCCACAGCCTCTTCATTGGAGGCCCAGGCGGTGATCTCCGGTTTTTGCTCCTCCGGATCTGCGCCCGGCTTCCAGACTTCCCAGCGGGTATTCTCAGAAACCTCGACAGGGCCATTCATCTCGAGGACCTTGATGCGGACTAGACCCTTGGTTTTGTCGTCGGCCTCTTTGTCCAAAACCTTGGCCTTGACCTCTTTTACCGCGCCCGCAAGGGGCAGATCAACTGGGGACAGGTCCGTCGCGCGCTCCGCCGCGGGCGGCACGCTGGAAACGCCGTCGTTCGGGGTCTCCGCTGTTGAGCTGCTGGATGGGGCCTTCTTCCCGCAGGCAGCGAGCGTGGCGAGAAGTAACGAGATGCAGAGTGTCGTGCGGATCGAATGGCGCATGGAGCCCTCCTGGTACCCGAAGGATAAAGCATACCTCGATTTGCGTCCCAGTTGCTGATGGCGGCTCATCACATGGGTCACTGGCCTGATTATGGTACATCCGGCCACCGGGCCGGATGCCGGTCTGGCCGACGGGGACGCCGGAGCTACCGGTCTGTCCGCTACTACACCCCCGCTGATTCCCGTAGATGTCGATTTGTAGGCGCGACGACTACCGGAATCTCTGTCGCTTGCGCATTTGTACCAGCCATGTTCGCCCACTCGTAATCGCCTCGGGAATCGTGCATTCAGGCATCAATAACACCCGCCCGCGATCCGCGGACGGCGGGTACCTGCAAGGTAACGGCTATTCCCAATGGCCGCAGCAATTATCGGTAATGGCCTCATTGGAAACGTGTTGGCGGATAGTTGTCCGGATTGTCGGCCACTCGGAAACTGACCCGAAACGAGAATCTGAGAAATAGCCATTGCGGACCGCACGGTTGCCGCAGATCCCGGCGCGCACCCTCGTTCTACGAGCATCCGAGTCCAGTGAGCCGTCCGCAGGCGTTTCCTGACGCAGAATCGCGAGGGCATCCGTCAGGATCGCCCCACGGGCCAGCGCCCGAATCCTGGAAGTGGCTTGGCATAAACACGAAAGCGTGCCCGCAGCAACCAAAGTCCAGGACAAATCCTCGTCACCGGCGAGCGATCAAACGTTCGCGAATATCATGGTTTGTCGCTAAGTCGATGCAGGTCCATGCCATGGCCAGAGCACCGTCCCCTAGCGCTTTGTCTGCGTCCGGGGTAATGCAGTGCGCGGTGAATTCCGGCTGATGGTTGACGGCGGGCAGAGAATTGATGCCGATCAGGGGATGGATTGACGGCATCGCCAGGGAGACGTTGCCCATATCGGTGGAAGCGGTCGGCCGCGTTTCCCACTCCCCTGGATCCGGGAATGCCCTCCCCAGCGCTTCGGAATTCCGGCGGTAAAACGCCGCCATGGCGTCGTCGTGCCGCATCTCAGCGTAAGGCTTGTCGCCCCCGGTGATCGCGAGTTTTGCGCCCGTAGCCAGGGCACCTGCTTCAAAGCAGCGGTGAACCCTGGGGCGCAATTCGCTCAGTTGATTCAACGTCTCAGAACGAATGATGTATTTGGCCGAGGTGTGGGCCGGAACGACGTTCGGAGCGGCGCCGCCGTTGGTCACAATGCCGTGGATTCGATCTGTGGAGCGGATATGCTGGCGCAGCAGGCCCAGCGCCGTCTGTGCGATCGTGATGGCATCCGCAGCGTTCACGCCCAACTCGGGGAAAGCCGAGGCGTGGGACTCTTTTCCCGTGTAGTTCACCTCGAACATGGAAGCCGCGATGATCTTCGCCTTGAGCATGTCGAAGGGCGCCGGATGCACCATCATGGCGGCATGAATGCCCCGGAAGGCGCCGCGCTCAAGCAGCAGAATCTTGCCGCTGGCGTTGCCCACTTCCTCGGCGGGCGTGCCAATCACGCTGACGGTGAGGCCTACCTCGTCCGCCACTCTGGCCGCGGCGAGCGCCGCGCCCACCGCCGAGGCGGCGATGATGTTGTGGCCGCAGGCGTGGCCAATGCCGGGCAGGCAATCGTATTCCGCGCAAATGCCGATGTTCAAAGGACCGGATCCGAAGCGGGCGCGGAAGGCCGTTGGAAGATCGCAAATGCCCTTCTCCACTGCGAAACCGGCGTCCGCCAGCGCCTCGCAGAGCCAGGCAGAGGACCGCTCCTCCTCAAAGCCCAGTTCCGGGTGTGCATGGATGCGGTGGCTGAGCGCGAACAGGCCGTCGCGGGCCAGTTCGAAACGTTCTCGCGCTCCGGATTTTGCGTCCATCAGCAGCCTCCCCTTGTTGTTTGAAGCTTATACTATAATCCTGATCCGCGAGGAGGATTTCCAGAGGGAGTCTACTTCACTTTCGCGCGGCCGCAGGCGGTGACAAACTGCAATGCCGCCATCTTTGTAAATCCAACTGATGCGTTGGTGGTGGATGTCAGCGTTGGAGTCGGTCGCCGGCTCCGGGCGTCAACACCCGATGGTGCCTCAGGAATAGAATCCCGGCCACGAGCGGCGGCCCGCTGAGAACGACGGTAGTGATCACGCGGCTGGGGACCGGCAGCCCCGGCGGCGCCCAGATGGTATAAGCCACTGCTATCAAGAACGCGACGCCTACAAGCAGAAACCCTCCGATCAATTCCCAGCGCCAAGGTACCAGTGCCAGGATCACAAACAGCAGATCCACACCCGCCCAGGGCGCCGCCACAAGCGCGGGCGTGCTCCACGCCAACGACTCTGCAACGAAGACAACGGATTCCTGCTTGTGACTCCGGCAGCAAGAACAGCCGCCTAGTGGAAAACGAGATTCGGTGGGATGCCGGGGATCGAAACCAGCGTGAGTCCCAATATCCGAATGGACGGTCTCAGGATGCCCCGGCGAAAATTATTTAGCGATGAAGATGGACCGCCATTCCACAGGCGGCTCCCTTTTCACCGCCAGCGGAGACTTGGTTGACGGCAGCGCCGCCCACATTGCCGGGTTTGATCCTGGCATCCACCTTCCCGCTTGGTTTTAGCTATTCGCACATCAAGCCGTCGCGCGGAGATCCTACGCGGTCTGGGGCAACCTGCAATATGCTAGCAATCTCTTCGGGATACTGTTTGGCGGAGCCCAGGAAGAGGTGTAGGATCTGCACAAGACCTCCTCGGGAAGCGCGGGAAGCTCCCGGTGGGGTCCACTGTAATGGCGCCGGGTCGGGAAAGGGTAGTGCATGGTCTCCTGGCTGTCCTCTTCCGGCTGCTCCAGGAGGGCAAGATTCGGCCGGTCATCAGCGGCGAGTTCCCACTACTCGGAAGCGGCGCGGGCAAATGCGCTCCTCGAAAGCGGTCAGGTCGTTGGTAATCTCGTCCTGGTGGCGTCGGAACTGCTGGAGGCGAGTAGGGCAATATAGGCCGGTTATCGACAGCTTCTAGCTTCTAGAAGACGTCACGAAAGCGCGCCAGATGGCGTCGGCCAGCCTGCCCGCCTGATTCCGCGTTTGCGATATGCTATCCACATCCATATCGCGCCAGGAGGCGATCCCAAATGATGGCGTTTATCCCACGGTTCCGCTGCATGATTGTCCTGCTGGTCTTTGCGACCGCGGGAGTGGCGCAGGTTGATCCCAGGCTTTATTCCGGACTGCTGTGGCGCAACATCGGACCGTTCCGCGGCGGACGCGTGTCCGCAGTCAGCGGCTCGATCAGCCAACCCGGCGTGTTCTATGCCGCGTCGTCCCTGGGAGGCGTGTGGAAGACGGTCGGCGCGGGCGCGACCTGGTTCAACGTTACCGACTCGGCGCCGGAAATTGCCGGCGTGACCGCGCTCGAAGTGGCTCCCTCCGATCCAAACGTAGTGTATGTGGGCGCGAGCGACCGCGGCTCGGGAATGTACAAGAGCAGCGACGCGGGCAAGACCTGGCAGCACATCGGGCTCGAGCAGAACCACGGCATCACCAACATCCTGGTGGATCCGCACGATGCCAATCTGGTGCTGGCGGCTACGCTGGGAGATCTGCGTGCGAAAAGCGGTCAGCGCGGCGTCTACCGCAGCACCGATGGCGGGCGCACCTGGACCAAGGTCCTTTACAAGGACGACGAGACAGGCGCCACCAGCATCGTCTGGGCCTTTGATAATCCACGGGTCATCTACGCCACCATGACACACCGCTTTACCGACACGCGAACCGGTGGACGCAGCGGCGGAGGCGGCGGACGGGGCGGAGGAGGGCCGCCGCCTGCGCTGTACAAATCGACCGATGAAGGCTTGACCTGGACCGAGGTCAAGGGGACCGGCATGCCGGCGATCGGTTCCGTCGCCGTGGCCCAACACACCAACTCGCAGCGCCTGTACATGCTGGGCCGCGGCGGCATCTTCCGTTCCGACGACGGGGGCGCCAATTGGTCGCTGGGCACAAACACCCTCTACAGCGCCAGCGGCCACGTCTATGTGGATTCGAAGAACCCCGACGTGATTTATACCATGGGGACGTCCTCGTACCGCTCCGACGACGGCGGGCATACGATGGTGGCCTTTAAGGGCGCGCCCGGCGGCGACGATCCGCGCGAGTGGTGGCTCGACCCCGTCAATCCGGACCGCATCCTGTATGGCGGCGACCAAGGGGCCACCGTCAGCCTGGACGGCGGACATACGTGGAGTTCCTGGTACAACCAGCCGACCGCGCAGGTTTACAAGATCGGCGTGGACAACCGGTTTCCCTATTGGGTCTATGGGTCGCAGCAGGACAGTGGCGTGGTGGGGACGCGCAGCCGCGGCGGTCTTGGCGAAATTACGCCGTTCGACTGGTTTCCCGTGCCGGGATGGGAGGCGGGCTTCGTGGCGCCTGACCCCACCGACCCCAACGTTATTTACACCAACGGCAATTACGGCGACCTGGCGCGGGTGGAGATCAACACCTGGCAGCAGCAAATTATCAATCCCGCGGTGGGCCATAGCATCTACCGCCGCGCGAGCAGCGCACCCATCGTGTTTTCGCCCCAAGACCCGCACACCATGTACTGGGCAACGCAGTTCGTCATGATGACCAAAGACGGCGGCCGGCACTTCCAGGCCATCAGCCCCGATCTCAGCGCCCGTGCCGGCCGGCAGGCAGCGGAAGGTCCGGCTACCGGACGCGGCGGCCCGGCGATCGACACGCTTGCCGTGTCCACCGTAAAGGCCGGCGTGATGTGGACCGGCAGCAGCAACGGCGTGATCTACGTTACTCAGGACGGCGGCGCGAATTGGAAGGACGTGACCCCGGAGGCAATTCCAGCCGGTGCGTTGGTGGGGGTGGTGGAGGCGTCGCACTTTGACGCTGCCACTGCCTACGCGGCCGTGGAACATAGCAACGCCGGCGACGAGAAGCCCCATATCTACCGCACGCGCGACTACGGCCAGAGCTGGCAACCCATCGTCAATGGTCTGCCCACCGACGAGGCCACCGGCGGCTTCGTGCGCGTAGTCCGCGAAGACACGGTGCGGCGCGGCCTTTTGTTCGCGGGCACCGAAACTACCGTGCATGTCTCGTTCGACGATGGCGACCACTGGCAGTCACTGAGGCTCAACCTGCCTAATACGTCTTACCGCGACCTGGTGGTTCACGGCAATGACTTAGTGGCCGGCACTTACGGCCGTTCTTTCTTTGTGCTGGATGACATTTCGCCGCTGCGCGAGCTCACGCCTGCATTGGTTTCGCGCCTGGCTGGCGAGGGATCGTATCTGTTCAAACCCGGCGACGCCATCCGTGTCCGCCGCAACATCAATATGGATACGCCGCTGCCGCCGGAAGTGCCGCACGCGGTGAATCCGCCGGAAGGCGCGATCATCGATTACTACCTGGGGTCGAAGCCGTCGGGCGATATCAAGATCGAGATCTACGACGCGCGCAATAAACTGGTGCGGACGCTTTCGAGCCGGCCCGCCCCGCCGCTGAGGGAGCCGCTGCCGCCGGTGCCCTCGTACTGGCTGCGTCCGCCGCATGCGCTGACAACCAACGTGGGAAGCAACCGCACTAACTGGGACCTGCGCTATGACGATCCGCCGGCGCTCAGCCACAATTGGGCCCAGGTGATGGCGGCCGTGTATAAGGACACGCCTTACACGCCACAGGGCGCGATGGTTTTGCCCGGCGACTACACACTGAAGCTGACGGTGGACGGCCAGACTAATACGCAGGTGCTGACCGTGCACGAAGACCCGCGCGTCGGAGAATCGGCGGGCGTGATGGCCGGGTTGCGCGCGCAGCTTGACCTGGAGCAGAAAAACGTGGACGGCATGGCGGCGAGCAACACAGGTTACAGCCAGGCAAGCCAGTTGCGCGCCGAACTGAAAGCCCTGACCGGACAGCAACTGCCGCCGGCGGTGTCGCAGGCGGTCAGCGCGCTAGACTCCAAAACGGCGCCCGTCGAGGGGCAGCTTTCGGCGGCGGTGAGCGGACCCTACGGCGTGCCCGCGTACACCGGCAACCCCGGATTTACGGGCGTCAACGGCGCTTTTGCGGGATTGATGGTGATTGTGGAGTACGAGTCGGACCATGAGCCGGTTGACGCGCAGGTGAAGGCGTTCCACGACTATTGCACCGACCTCGACAACAACCTGGCGCTGTGGCGGACGCTCAACACGGTGGATGTGCCGGCCCTCAACGAGTTGCTGCGCCGGAATAACCTGAAGCCCGTGACCGCGGCCTCGGTGGCCGGTGACCTGGCTTGCGGCGCGGTCCCAGCCGGCTTCGCGGGGGCGCCTGGAAAATAAGCGCGCGGGCGGCGAATTCGTGGGGCAGACCCCCTGGTCTGCGCGGGTCGCCCTGGACCCGCCGAAGGCCATCGCCAAGGGAAGTGGTGCAGAAAGGTTACGGACGCATCGTGATTGCACACTCCGAGCTAAACGGCCAGCAAAACGCCACCGGCGCTCTGCAACAACAAGCGAAGCGTGCCGCGGATCAAGTGCTCGGATAGCTCAGGCTGGGTCAGGCGGTCGCACCCAGAGGCAATCGTCGCTGGCGGGGTGCGCCGATGTGGGACACATTGCATGCGCCGGACGGGTGATGCGGAAGATCCGGAGGGTGGCGCTTTCATAGGGCCTGCGATCATCGGGGGCGCGGCGGACGTCGCTTTCCGGCCGGTACTCCATAGAACGTATCGGTGGTAAGATGGCGTGCCATGGTACGAGTAATTCTAATGGCAGGGTTGCTGCCGTTTCTTGTGGGGGCCGCCGATTTCACGGTTGGCTCCGCGACCGCGCGCACCGGGCAGAAGGCCACCGGCTATATCGGCGTGCCGGCGGGCGTGGACGCGGCGGCGAGCATCCCGGTGATCGTAGTCAACGGCGCCAGACCTGGGCCTGTGCTCGCCCTGGTAGCCGGATCTCACGGCACCGAGTACGCGTCCATCCTTGCGCTGCAGAGACTGGCCCAGGCTGCCGATCCGGCGGAGCTTTCGGGAACGCTGATCATCGTGCCGCTGATCAACGTGCCATCGTTCGCGCAAAAGGTTCCGCACTTGAATCCGGTGGATGGCAAGAATATGAACCGCTTCTATCCGGGCAGGTCGGACGGCACGCAGACCGAGCGCGTATCGTGGGCTATCGCCAAGCAGGTGGTGGAGAAGTGCGATTATCTGATCGACCTACATGGCGGCGATCTGGATGAGAACCTGCGGCGCTACGCCTACTGGGCCGCCACCGGAAAAGAGGCGCAGGACGCGGCGTCACGCGCCTTGGTGCTGGCCTTCGGGCTCGATCACATCATCCTGCAGGACTTCCGGACCCCGGTTGCGCCGGGCGGCGCCGTGACCATCACACGCTTCGCGGCGGGGCTCGGTAAACCTTGTGTCACAGCAGAAGCCGGCCATGCCGGCATCAGCGATGCGGACGATGTCGATTCATTGATTCAGGGCTGCTGGAACGTGGCACGGCACCTGAAGATGCTGTCCGGCCCGGTCTCCCCGGTGGAGCATCCGCTGTGGCTCTCGCGCGTTTCCATTGTGACCAGCGAACTGGATGGCGTCTTCTATCCGCTGGTAGGTCCGGAGGCGTACGTGTCGCAGGGAATGAAGATCGGCTACGTCACGGACTATTTCGGCAAGAAAGTGTGGGACGCGACGTCTCCGATCGCAGGCGTCGTGCTTTATATCGGTGCGGTGCCGTCGCTAAAGAAGGGCGACACGATCGCGCATATCGGGGAAATTGGGAAGTAGGAGAACAGCCTGGGTTGTTTCCAGCGTTATCCTGCCTGTTCCTTTCGCTTGGCCCGGCGCGCGAGCGGCGGCGTCGAGGTAGTCTGCTACTCCGGCCACAAAGGGGACGAGCGTCCGGTTCGTTTCCGGCTGGGTGGTCGGGATTACTTCGTGGAAGAACTCCTGGACCAGTGGTACGGGCCCCGGAACATCTTTTTCAAGGTCAGGGCGAATGACGGCAATGTGTACATCCTTCGCCGCCGCTCATCCGTGCCGGAAGGGGAATGGAGCCTGGAATCATTCCGAGACACGAGGCGAGACATCTGAGAGGAATACGATGGCCCCGACGCGCGGCTCTCTGCGGCTTGCTCATGGATGGACATTGGTCCGCGGCCCGAACCTGTCGGTAGCGCTTGTGCGCGAATTCATCCGCCCGGCCGTACGCGCCGTACCTTCCTCCCTGACGCGGCGATTGGGTTCTTGCCGGATCTCGCTTCCGGCAGATGTGGCAGCCAATATGGCCTCACGATGGACGATGACCAATGGTCAGATGGAAGTCTCGGTTACGACCACGGGGACCGAAGAGCACGATGTCGCCATGGAGTTGCTGCTGTGCCTCGGCCAGGGACTCTGGGAGAGACTGTCGGACGGGGAACTCCGTGCGTACTGGATGCTCCTGTGCGACGAAATCAGCACGGGGATCGAGGGTGAGATCGACGAGCAGGCGCTTGAGGAGAAGCGCTCCCTGTTCGAAAGGCGATCCCATGCGAACAACGTGAAGCGGCTCATAGGTTATGGCCGTGCATCCTTCGCTGGGACTGTGGCCGAGTACGTTCACTGCCTCTGGCACGAGACCACCGTTCGAACCGGGCCGGACTATCTGCCGGCGGGGCCGTTACGCCGGCGCCTGGAGTTAATGGAGCGGTGGTTCCCGCCCAACCGGGGTTATCGCCTGTTCCCCGCGGCGCTGCGTCGTGCTCTGCCTCCGCGTGCCTGTTAGCTGCTGGGGCGACGATGTCCGCTTGGCGGTCGATGCGCCGTCTGGTGGATGATCGACGCGGCGTGTTTCCGCGTCCGTTAACTATATACGCAAAAAGTGTGGAAAGTGTCCGGGTTGGGTACCGGGCCCAGCCGACGCGAGCCAAGGGTGATGTGCTACATTACTACCCCAACAGGAGATTTTCGGAATGCTACGTACGGTGCTTTCTTTGCTTGCCCTTTCGCTCCCGCTACTCCCCGCCGATCTCAATTCCTCGCTCTTTGACCGCCTGGAGTTTCGCAGCATCGGACCAGCCTCCATGGGCGGGCGCATCACGGATGTCGAGGGCGTCGCGGGAAATCCGGCACTGGTCTATGTGGCCACGGCGTCGGGCGGGTTGTTCAAAACCACCAACGGCGGCACCACCTGGACGCCGATCTTCGATCACGAAGCCACCATCTCCATCGGGAACATCGCGGTCGACCCGCACAACTCCGATGTCGTGTGGCTGGGCGCCGGCGAAGCCAACGCGCGCAACAGCGTATCCTTCGGCGATGGCGTCTACAAGACCCTCGATGGCGGAATGACTTGGCGCAACCTCGGGCTCAAAGACACGCACCACATCTCACGCGTCGCTCTGAATCCGCTCAATACGAACATCGCGTATGTCTGCGCGCTGGGGCACAACACCGGCCCCAACGAAGAGCGCGGCGTCTTCATGACCACCGATGGCGGCGAGACGTGGAAGAAGACGCTCTACATCGACGCGGAACACGGCTGCGCCGACATGGATATCGACGTCACCAATCCGAACATCCTGTATGCCACCATGTGGCGCTTTGACCGCAAGCCGTGGCGCTTCATTTCGGGCAGCGCCCAGACGGGCGTCTTCCGCTCAATGGATGGCGGCCGCACCTGGAAGCAACTCAACAACGGCATGCCGAAGGATTGGGGCCGCATTGGCGTGCGGGTGGCGCCGAGCAACTCGAACGTGGTCTACGTGATTGGCGAATCCAATGAGGGCACGCTGTTCCGCTCCGACGACCGTGGCGATCACTTCCGTCTGATGACCAAGAACCCGGCCGTGGTGGGCCGCGGGCTCTACTACAGCCACCTCACCATCGATCCCACGGACGAGAACCGCATCTACTCGATTGCCATGCGGCTGTCCCTGTCGATCGATGGCGGCCGGACCTGGCGCGGAATTTCAGCCGGCACGCACGGAGACTATCACACCGTGTGGGTGGACCCGAAGAATCCCAACCGCATCTGGCAAGGGCAGGACGGCGGCATCGCGGTCTCCTACGACCGCGCCGAAACGTGGGAACAAGTTTCCAACATCCCGTTGGGCCAGTTCTACCAGATCTTTGCTGACAACCGGTATCCCTTCTATTACCTCTCGGGCGGCCTGCAAGACAACGGCAGTTGGAGCGGTCCCAGCCGCACGAACACCGGCGCGATCCTGAATAGCGACTGGAGCAACATCAGCGGCGGCGATGGCTTCCACGTGGTCAACCACTTGGACCACCCGGAACTTTACCTCTCCGAGAGCCAGGGCGGCGGCATTGTCCGTACCGATTGGCGCACGCGGGAGCAGCAGGACGTGAGCCCGCAGCCGAAGCGCAACGATGGCGGCCCCGTGGGTGAGTTGAAGTACCGGTTCAACTGGAACGCGCCCATCGTGCTTTCACCGCACGACAACAACACAGTTTACTTCGGCAGCAATGTCGTCTTTAAATCGACTGATTTCGGCAAGACATGGGCTGCCATCAGCCCCGACCTGACCACCAACGATCCCGAAAAACAAAAAAGCGTGGGCACGGTGTGGACTGAGAACACCACGGCGGAATACCACTGCACAGTGATCCGCATTGCCGAATCGCCGGTGCAGGCAGGAGTGATTTGGGCGGGCACGGACGATGGCAATCTGCAGATCACCCAGGACGGCGGCAAGCACTGGATCAACCTGACGGGCAACGCACCGGGCGTGCCGCAGTTCGCTGAGATCGCGTGGATTGAGCCTTCGCGCACCGCGGCGGGCACGGCCTACGTGGCCTTTGAGCACCACTGGTTTGACGACTTCCGGCCGTACCTATACAAAACCACCGATTTCGGCAAGACCTTCACCAACATCACGGGAAACCTGCCGAACCCCGGTTACCTGTGGACCGTAAGGGAAGACCCGAAGAATCCCAATTTGCTGTACGTGGGCAGCGAATTGGGCCTAGACGTATCCTTCACAGGTGGCAACCAGTGGGTGCGGATGCATCTGAAAAACCTGCCTCCGGTCGCGGTGCGCGAGATTGTGATTCACCCGCGCGACAACGACCTGATCCTGGCTACTCACGGCCGCAGCCTCTGGATTCTGGACGACGTGACTCCGCTCCAGCAGATCAATGACCAGGTGCTGAACGAGAGCGCCTACCTGTTTGGCATGCGCCCGGCGCTGCGTTTCGATGGCGGCGGAGGCCGCGGAGGCGGCGGCATTGGCATGGGTGGCAACAAGCCGTTCGCGGGACCCAACCCGCCGTATGGGGCTATGATCACCTACTACCTGAAAGAGCGCGGCGCGGCCAAGATCGAGATTCTGGACGCGGCCGGAAAGGTGATTCGCGACCTGGGCCCAGTGGCGCAGGATGCCGGGATCAATCGTACCGTGTGGGACCTGCGCTACCAGGGTCCGCACGTGCGCAGCACGGCCGATGCGGCGGTCGATGATGGCGGATTCCGTGTTCCCGCGCGCGGTCCACAGGTGCTGCCGGGCAAGTACACGGTGCGGCTGACGGCGGGCGGCAAGACGCTGTCGCGGGAATTGGAGGTGAAGCTTGACCCCACAATCACCGTGGGCGAGCCCGAACTGCGCACACAGCTCGATGTCAACCTGAAGCTGCGGGACATGCAGTCGTCGGTCAACGACGCGCTGAGGTCCATCGATGCCTTCAAGGGCGGGATCGAGACATCGCAGAAAACCGTGCGGTCGCTGGACCCGCAGTCGGCGCGGATTCTGGCAGCGTTATTGGACGAGCGGATGCAGCAGCTTATCAGTATGGAACTTAAGCTGGTGCGGCCTTCCGACATCCCCGGCTACAGCATGGGTCCGCGGCTGGTGGACCGGTTGGGAGCGCTGCTCAACGGAATTGATCGGGTGCTGGCCGCGCCGACGCCGTACCAGGTGGAACACTTCAACGAGCTGAAGACCGAGTTTCTGAAGGACATGAGCGACGTGAACAACTTCGTGGAGAAGCAGATCCCGGAGATTAACGATCTGCTGAAGAAGAACAACGCCGGCGCCTTGATGGCGGGCAAGCCGATCGAGATTCCGGCGTCGGTGAAGTGATTTCGCCAGGAATCGTAGCGGTTGGCTGCCTGGCTGGGTTGGAGCGACCAGAAGGAGACTGTCGTCGGGCGCTCGGGATCTCCCCATGTGGAACCTTGTCTCTGCCGATCCCCCGATCCGGCTTGCGTGTTAGCTTTCGGTCGGTCGGGTCGCCTGGCGGATGAGTCGGGATATCGGCCATTCCGCGCGGGCAAGGTCAGCCGGGCCAGTGGCTCTGTCGAGCGATGTCCTGTTTTGGGCAAGTTTCCAGAAAGCCCAACATGGCCATCGAGGATTTGGAACGCTGTATTCGACGGCGGGCGCCTACATGGCGGCGTCAGTTGCATCAGGTGCGCGCGCCTCGCCGGCCAGCAGCAATTTTCCCCGGGCCGGCGGCCCAACGAGACTTCGACCTGCCTCGGCAGAGCGCCCGGCCCTTCGCACCATGGCATGGGCTTTCCGGTTCGCGATACGATGACGTTTCATGCGCGTTATCGCCGCTGCTCCACTCACCCGATTCAGCGAATCCATTCTGCTCGCCGCGGGCGCTCCCGCGCACAAGGCTTCCGTTGTCGCCCATTCGCTGGTGGCTGCCAACCTGCGCGGCGTCGATTCGCACGGGATCCAACTCCTGACCTACTATATCGACCAGCTTCTCGCCCGTGAAATGGACGCCATCACCGACGGCGCGGTGGTCACCGAGTCCGGGGCGTGCATGCTCTTTGATGGCCGCAACGGGATCGGCCAGTGGGTAGCGGAGACCTGCTGCGCCCACGCCATCCGCCTCGCCGGCGAGCACGGCGCGGGGGTGGTGACCGCGCGCGAGTCCAACCATTTCGGAGCCTGCGCGTGGTGGGCGCAGAAGATGCGCGCCGCCGGCATGATCGGCATCGTCTTCTGCAATGCTTCGTCCATCGTGCCGCCGTGGCAGGGCCGGGCAGGCCGCTTCGGCACCAATCCCATCTGCATGTCGGTGCCCGGCCCGTGGCTGCTGGACATGGCTACCACCACCGTGGCCGCCGGCAAAATCTTCAAAGCCTTCATCAACCAGCAGCCGGAAATCCCGAGTGGCTGGGCCTTCGACTCCACGGGCATTCCCACCACCAACACCGTCGATGCCTATCACGGCATGCTGATGCCGCTTGGCGGCTATAAGGGCAGCGGTCTGGCCTTCATGGTGGAGATTCTCTGCGCGGTGTTGAGCGGCGGCGCCCTGTCGACCGAAGTGAGCGGCATCCGTTTCCGCGGGCGCCCGGTGCGAACCAGCCAGATGTACATCGCCATCGATGTCGCCCGTTTCATGCCGGTGGAGGAGTTCACGGCCCGCATGGAGAAGCTGGTGGGACTGGTGAAATCCACACCGCCCGCCCCCGGCTACGGCGAAGTGATGGTGGCCGGCGACCCCGAATGGCGGATGGAAGCCGAGCGTCTGAAAAACGGCATCCCCATCCCGGACGGCAACTGGGAAACACTCGTCAAAACTGCCGCGCGAGTGGGAGTGGCCGCGCCGGAATAAGTGGCGCCGGCGGAGACGCGGCGAAGTACAACACGCGCTGCCAGAGACTCCGCGGCCGGACGCCGCTGGGTGTACACTCCGTACCGGCCGGCATGCCCAATAGGGCCTTGGTCTATACACTTCCGCCGTCTGCGGCAATTGATCGATGCCAGTATCCAGGCTTCGACTCGCTTTCCACCTTCATCCAGGTGGTGTGTGCCCTCCGGTTTCTCTATACCCATACCCTGAACCAGAAAATCGCCATCCAACGCATCCCGTTTCCCCGTCGGGAAAGAAAACTGCCCCTGAACCAGTTCACCCGCACTCCCTGCGGCATGCCTTCGCCACCCATTTGCTCGAAGCCGGCACCAATCTCCGATGCATTCAGCTCCTGCTGGGCCATGCCAACCTGGAAACCACCGCACGCTATCTGCAGGTCGCCGACGTTGCGGTCCGCTCCACGTCCAGTCCCTTGGATTCCCTGGAACTGGATCTGATTTCGATTCAGCCATGAAAACCAGTCGGCCGGAAGTGGCCGATGTAGCAGCCTTCGGCCGATGGTGGGTCGGTGCCTGCGTTCTGAATCCGCTAAACTGCGTTTATGCCGCAGGATCTCTTGGCTCGTGCGCGGGAGCAGGCGGAGCGATCCAATCCGCTTGTGCGCGCGGCCGCCCTGCTACGAATCGCTCGCGTGCAGACGGCGTTCGACCGCGCCCAGGCGCGAAACACACGCTGTTTCAGATCCTGCATGTCCTTCGGCGGCTTGACGAACCATTGGCGGAGACACTCATTGCCAGCCATAAACAGCTCGCGGCGGCGGCCCGCCGTTTTCCCCATGGGATGGAATCGGTGATGCAGGAGGCCGAGGCCCGCCGGGTCGAGACCTGCGGAGTCGGTAGCGGTTACGTCATGGGCGGGTCGCGAGGTGATTTTCCGTATCTGAGAGCGCTCATGCAGGCATCGCAGGACGGCGACTTCGGAGTGGCCATCGAGCACGCGCTCGATCAATACCGGTTCGACGCCGGGCCGGACCGTCCGAACCAGGCTCCGCAAGAGTTTTGGCCTTCGACCTGCCGCTTTCGCAGCATTCTCTACAGCGCCGGAAATCGGCTGGGGCGGGACGCGGCCGTTTACCTCGACCGCATTCCCGATGTAAACCTCCGGCTCTTCGCACAGATCGAGCTCGCAGCCGCTCTGGCCGGGCTGCCAGAGCTGCAGGGAACACAGCGGGGATACCGTCCCCGCTAGGTGCGCCGCCAAGGAGTGTGTACCGCGCGGCGGTACTCGATGCGGAGACTGTGCCCGGCGTCGAAGAGACGTCCGGCCGCGGCCCAACTGGATCCGGCATTTGCTGCCCCAAATGCAAGTGGTCGCCGCGCGCAGCGGACCGCTGGTCATGCAGGTGCGGGCACTCTTGGAATACGTTTGACACGAGTGGAGTCTGTCCGGCGTGCCAGTATCAGTGGAAAACAACTATGTGCTTCCGGTGCAGGGTATGGTCCCCACACTCAGACTGGTATGTACGGGAATGAAGCGCGTAGCAGGCCGCCAGGCGCGACCGCCTTCCGTTCCACGCGCGCGTTAAGGCGCGTCATCGGCAGCTTGCCGCGGGCAAAGACGACCGCCGGCAGTTTCCGAGCAGGCCGTCATACATGAGGTGAGACTTGGTAGGTAGTGATCGAACTCCCGGCGGTGGAAGGCCTCGTGTTTTCGGAGAGCCGCCAGAGCCCGAATGACCTGATCGAAGCCGGCGTTGACCTCCAGCAAATGTTTGTAGACTGGCAGCTTCCGCGGTGAGCCCTCCCGCAAACAAAGGCCGTGGTCGCGTTTGGTCCGGCCTGCTCCCACCGATCATGTTTGGAGATCTAAAATCAAGATAGTCCCGTGTGATACGTACCGGCCCCATCGGGCCAGCGAGATGGCTTTCCAGCACCGAGATATAAAACGGAATTAATCGCCGGCTGGAAAGCCGGCGTTGCGGGCCAGGAGGCCCGCTCCACGGGACCGGGCAGCATGAATGCTGCCCCACCGTCAGCAGTTACCGCCGCCCTCCGGCGGGAATATGGAGCTGGTCTTCGGGATCGACGATCACCCACCCCGATTCCAGCCCGCGGCCAATCGCGCCTTTCAGCTGCATACTGAGAAACTCGAAAGTCACCACATCGCGATCTCCCAGATCGTTCAACTCGCCCAGCGCGATGTGCGGCGTCAGGCTTCCGGAGCGGGTGGTCTGAATGGTCCGCAGGGTGAAGTTCGGCCTGGCTTTCAATGGCACCGGAACACCGCCGATTTCGATGCTCTCCAGCTTGAGGCCGAGCGAAACTGAAACAGAAGGGCCGAGGAACTGGCGGAGTTTCACCAGCCGGGCCATCACGGGCGCGCCCGCCGGCGCCACCAATTCCTTCGAATAGCCGCGGATCGCGGCAGTGAGTCTGGCGGGCACCAGATCGCCGGCCGCGGCGGTCGAAAGCTGGATGTCTTCGGTGGTAGCGATATTGAACCGCAAGCCCGCCGGCAAAGCGGACGCCGCCGGCGCCGGAACCTGCGAAGAAGCCGACGCCGCGGCATCCGCCGGCGGGTTAAAGGAGACGGTGGATTCGCCGAGAAATTCGTGGCAGTTAGAAAAAACCGTGCGGTTGTTCGACCGCGTGCCGCTTATATTGTGAATCTCCAGGAGAGCTTCCGAAGGCAGCAGGAAGTCAGCGCCCCCCAGGTCCACCCGCCCATAATTCAAGGTCGTGGTGGCGTCGCAGGCGCCGGTCTCGGGCGAAAGGCTGCTGGTACGGACCACCAGGCGAACCAGGTCGCCGCTCTGGGGGTCGGCGTAGGCTTCCCCTTCATACGCGGTGGTCACGCGGAAGCCGTTGCCGCTGAAGACGTAATGGCTTCTCTCGACGGGAACGCGGAATCCGAAGACGCTCAGCGTGCGGCCGTCCTCGGTGTGGTCGCCGTTGTAGGAAAAAGTGGCCTCATCGCCGCGGAAGATGGCGCGCAAGAACGACGAGAAAACTCCGTTCGAAATCGAGCCTTCGTGAATCAGATCAAACAGGCTGCGATCGTCAAAGCGCTGCGACCCGGCCCAGGAGTAGATCTCCCCGGCGCCGGTCACGCCCACGTCCAGCCGCAAACGGTCCGAGGTGGAGACGCGCAGGTTCTTGGGCGCGGCGCCGTCATCGCAGTTGGGCGGCCGCCGGGCGTTGGGCGGCTCATATTGCACGCGATCGATGGTCTGCGTGCACATGTACTTCGGCAAGCGGTCGATGGATTGTCTGACCCGGTCGCGGAGCTGTTGCAGCAGATCCCTGGGATCCTGCTGCGCCGGGAGCGAAACCGCCATCCCGCAGAGCAAGAGGAGTCCGGCCCGCATACTCCGAGCGTACTCCGTTTTGCGCGTGTGGTCTCTATTTGAATCGGAATATCAGGGAGTTGCCGACGACGGGAGTTTGAATCGCGTGTCAGTCTCCTCAAAGTGGAGGTCTTCCGGATCGCCATCTCGTGCCAGTCGCGCCGCCAGGTGATCTTCCGGGTCGAGCAACCAGGCGTCCCCCGTGTCGGTCGAGAAAAGCGCCAGCGAGCCAACCGTCACGAAGCGCCCATCGTGTTCGGCGGCGCGACGCTGGATGTAACGGATCTCGTCGGCGAGATGCAAGTCCTTGCCATCCATGTGCCGCTTGCCCGGCCCGCGTTTGATGGTTTTCCGGCCCACTGATTTCCTCCGCTTTGTGTAGAGTAAAGTCCGATGGAACTCTTCATCCGGCTGTTCGGCGATCTGCTCACTTTTGTATACCACTGCTTCGACTGCTCATGACATTCTTTGGCTACTGCGTCAGCCGAAAGTGGATCAGCACAAATCCTGCCAAGGAACTGAAGGCGCCACGCAACCTCAAGCCGAACGAAGTTGTGCCCTATTCCCTTCAGGAGGAGAGCCTGATCCTGGCGGCGTGCGATCAGATTGGGGGCGGGAAATACAACCGGAGCGGCGCGCGGTATGAACAGCTTCGAGGGCGAGCGATGATCATGCTGCTCCGACACACGGCACTCAGAGTGTCGGACGTTTGCACACTTCGGAAGGATGCCATCTCAAGAAATCGGGTGTGAAGGAAGCCCACGCGCATCGGTATCGGCACACTCTGGCAACGCGCCTGCTGGAGCGGGGCGCCACGTTGGAGGAGGTTGCAGACATCCTGGGGAACAGCCCGGAGGTCGTGCGGAAGCACTACGCCAAATGGTCTTCAGGGCGTCAAGCCAACATCGACCGGCTCATGCTGGCGCACTTCCAGGCCGCCCTTACGGTTCCAGTCACAAAAAAGTCACACGAAAAAATGGGGGCCCTAAACTGATGACCCCCAAAGAGATATTGTGGTGCGGAGAGGGGGACTTGAACCCCCACGAGATTGCTCCCGCTAGCACCTCAAGCTAGTGCGTCTGCCAATTCCGCCACCTCCGCGTTTTTGGGTGCTACTTCTTGGTTGCCGGCGGGGGCGACTTTTGGCCCGCCGGCGGCGCCGCCGGAGCGGCCGGCAACTTGATGTCCTTCATGTCGATTTTCAACGTGTTCGGCTCATCGCCCTTTTGCGGGTTCACTTGGACCGGAATCGGCCCGCTCGCCGGAGCCGGCGCCTGCGTCTGCACCGGAACCGATACCGGCGCTTGCGCCGGAACGTTCCTCTGCGGCACCCCTTCCAGAACCGACGTCCCTAGTCCCGCGTTGCGCGTCGCCAGGATTGACAACGAAAGCGACGTCACCATGAACAACACGGCCGATATGGTGGTCGCCTTCGAAAGCAGAGTCGCCGAACCGCGCGGCCCGAAGGCCGTCTGGGAACCCATGCCGCCGAATGCGCCCGCCAGGTCCGCCGCCTTTCCGCTCTGCAGCAATACTACGATGATCAGAAAGATACAGACCACGACGTGGACAAACATCACCAGGAAATACATATGCGTCCTTTCAGTATAGGAAACCGGAGATCTCCCGGTCAAACCGGGCGTGCCGCACCTGCCGCACCCGCGCGCGCGTATCGCAGGAACAACTCCATCCCCTGGTAGTCGCGCGGACCCAGTTCGTGCACGACGAGGTTGGTGAGGTACTCCCGCACCAGGCGAGCGGAGAATCCGCGGCGCGAGGACTCCGCGGCCACAATTTCCTCGATTCGCGCGCGTCCATACCGGCAGGATTCCCGAAACGCTTCGGCCACTGGCGGGGTGACTGATCCGCGCCGGCCGGCCCAAACCGCGAACACCATCGGCAACCCGGTCATCTCGACCCACTCGGCGCCCAGATCGTAAACGCGATAAGGCAGACATTTCGCTTCGATCCGCAGAGCCGGGTCGCCGATTATCAGAGCCGCATCCGCTGCTCTCAACATGGCCTCCAGATCGGGGGCATGGGCTGTCATCACAGGCTCGGCCCCGTACCGCTGTTTCAGGATTATGCGCGCCAGTTGCACGGATGTCCGCGAGCTGCTATCCACTGCCAGAGTGCGGATTTCGCCGGCTGCCCGCGCCGAGACCAGCAGGATACTGCGCACCGCCCCATGGCAGGCGATCCCAACGCCTGGAATTACCTCTAAGTCCTGCCTTGTCAACTCGAAAGACGGGACGATACCGATGTCCGCCGCACCCGATGCCAACTGCTCGGCGCAACCCGAGGGTACCCGGAAATCCAGCTCGAAGATTCCCTTCTGGGGGCCATGCAGCATCCCCCACACCAACGGGGTGGTGTTCAAATAGCTCACCGCACAAACCCGGAGCCTGCCGGTAGGTGTCTCTTGGGGCAATCCTCAGTGTAACAAACCGCCGCTTCAACCCTTGTGCCTCGGCCAGTACCGAACCTACTTGCATGCGGCCCCTTGTCTGCTATCCTCTTAGAGAGCGCACTCCGCGTCAGCGCCTTCCAGGGAATCTCCATGACTCAAAAGTACATTTCTGTCCTCACTTTGGCTTTTGTCGGCGCCGCTACCGCGTTTGCGCAGATTACTCTGAACTCGGTCGCCTCGCGATCGATTGGCTCTCCTGCGTTGAACATCTCGAGCTTTGGCCCCAACTTGGTGGAAGGCCGCGAATTCTACTCCCCACAGAGCGTGGCTATCGACACCTCGGTTTCGCCACCCATCCTTTACGTCAGCGACACCAGCAACAACCGCGTGCTGGCATGGAAAAACGCCAACAGCTTCCAGAGCGGCCAGTTTGCCGATCTGCAGATCGGCCAGCCCGACCTCCTCACCACTTTCCCGGGCGGGCCAGGCACGACTTACTCCTCCGGCCTTTACCAACCCACCGGCATCGCAGTCTACAAAGGCGATCTGTATGTTGCCGACAGCGGCAACAACCGCGTGCTGCGCTACCCCAATCCGTTCAATCAGGTCACGCAACAGCAGAAGCAGTTCCCCCTGCCCGACATGGAGATCGGCCAGGCTAGCCTCAGCAGCCGGAGCCCCAACTACACCGGCCAGATCAGCGCCCAAGGCATCTATCTGTCGAGCGGCTCGACCGTTTACCAGTCCTCGATTGCCTTCGACGGCCAGGGGAACCTCTGGATGACCGACCCCGGCAATCTGCGCGTCTTGCAGTTCAACGCCAGCGATGTTTCGAACGGCGGCGGCGGTCTGAAGGCAAATCTCGAACTCGGCCAGCCGGATGTGAACTCCGTGTGGCCGACGCCACTGACTCTCAACGCCGCCGGCGCCCTAAAGCTCAACCAGTTCGTCCTGCCCGGCACCCTGGGCTTCGATTCCAGCGGCAACCTCTTTGTCACCGACGCCACCAACTCCAGCAGCGGAGGAATCAACCGCATCCTGGTTTTCACCCCGCCCTTCACTGGCGGCATGTCGGCGGCGCGCCTTATGGGCGTCTTTCCGAGCACTTTCACCCCCCCCACGGCACCAACCGACCAGTGGGCCCTGCTCGACAAGACCACCTTTTACAATCCCGAGGGTGTCTTCTTCCTCGGTGGCGCCACCACCACAGCCGTCGGCATCGTCGATACCGGCGAAAGCCGCATCATGATTTTCGCTCCCTACGCCAACTGGCCCACCGACGGAACCCCGCCGCAAGCGACATTCATCTTTGGGCAGCCGAACAACTGCGCGGCACAACAACCCGGCTACCCCACTTACGCTGCCTGCCGCGCCCCCAACAACGGCAATCCCAGGCCCGCCTCCAATACGCTGGGTCTTGCCGGCGGTGCGTTCGCTACCAGCACCGATCTATTCGTGGCGGACAGCGGCAACAATCGCGTCCTCGATCTTCCGGTGTCCGGCAATACGCTCCTCTCCGCCACCCGGGTACTGGGTCAGGACCGCTTCGACACCAACTCCATCAACCTGATTGAGGGCCGGGAATTCCAGTTTGGCAACGTCCGCGGAACCGACTCCGCCATAGCCATTGACGCCACGGGAAGCGTCCCGCACTTGTACGTCTCCGACCCCGGCAACAACCGCGTCCTGGGGTTCAAGGATTTGCGCAACCTCAAGCCCGGCGCCAGGGCCGACATCGTCCTCGGGCAGCCGGATATGCAAACCGCGCTGTGCGACTATCATCCGGCGGGCGATTCCACCACGGGGCCCACTAAGAACAACCTCTGCCGGCCCATCGGCCTGGCTGTGGATCAGGCAGGCAACGTCTATGTAGCGGATTCGTTGAACGGCCGCGTGCTGCGCTTCCCGGCGCCGTTCGGACCCAACGGCGCCGCCGCGCTGGAATCGGCCGACCTGGTGCTCGGCCAGCAGAACTTCACCACCACGGTTACCGATCCCACTTCCAGCACCATGGCGCTTCCTTACGGGCTGGCTTTCTCCGGCGTCACCGGCCTGGTGGTCTCCGACCAGTTCGATAACCGCGTGCTGTACATCCCCATGACCAACGGCGCTTTCACCGCCGGCAACGACAATGGCAAGGCCGCCACGCTTGTCTTGGGCCAGCAGAGTTTCAACGCCACCGCCTCCGGCAGCAGCCTCGCCGCCATGAACAACCCGCATGGCGTTTCCTGCGACTCCAGCGGGTTTGTGTATGTGGCCGATACCGGGAACAACCGCATTCTGATCTTCAGCGATCCACACTCGAGCGGCGCCCAATCCGGCGAGGCTGCGGCCACTTTCATTGGCGGCCTGAGTGCCCCTCAGAGTGTTTTCGTCAACGTCTCGTCGGTAGTTGCGCCGGCCGGTACCGGCGAAATCTGGGTAGCCAACACCGGCGCCGGCGCCTCGCTGCGTTATGCCAATTACAACTCCATACTGCTGGGTAATGCATCATCCATTTCCAGCATTCAGGAGGTTTCCAGCTACAACGGCAACAATATCGGCTTGCACCCAGTGGCGGTGGCCCAGGATCAATACGGCGCTCTCTATGTCGCCGACGACGCCAACCGCGTGGCGTTCTACTATCCCGGTTTGAGTGCCTGCAACGGCGCGACTTTCATGGCCGCATTTTCGTCCAAGGCGCCCAATCTATGCGACCCCCTCTTTGACAGTTCGAACAGCGTCACCTTGAATGCGCACCCCCTGGCCCCGGGAGTCTTTGCGACGCTCTTCCCCTGCGCGAATTGCGCCGGTGACCAATTCAGCGACCAAATCGCCAGTTGGAACGGCACGACATACCCCGTGCCGGCAATCTTGAATGACACCCAGGTGTTCGTGGATGGTGTTGCGGCACCGCTGTATTACGTTGGCTCCCCCATTGCGGGCGACCCGTACCACCCGGCCGGGCAGATCAACTTCGTGGTGCCCAATACCGCGCGCACCGTCGGCAACGCCGACGTCGAGGTGGTCCGGGTGTCCACGGGACAAGTGCTGGGCGCAACATCGGTGCCCATGGCAGCCACATCGCCGGGAATCCTGATGTGCCAAGGTGTCCCCTGGGGGACCTATCGCGCCTCCTGCGTGCTCAATGTCAATCAGGACGGCACTGTCACCGTCAACGGCCCCAGCAATCCGGCGCCCCGCGGCTCGATAATCTCAATCTACGCTACCGGCCAGGGGTTCGTTCCCGGCGCCCCTTCGGACGGAAGTTTACCCGGCGCCATCGCCGCATCATCGACGGCGCTCACGGTGCTCATCAACGGACTGGACGTCAACACGTATGCGGGCGAATTGACCCAGCACATCCTCTATTCCGGACTGAACCAGTTTCCCGGCGTCTGGCAGATCAACGTGCTCATCCCCCAAGGCGTTGCGCCGGCCAGCCAGGAGCCTCAGTGGAACAACGCGAATTTGCTCAACATCATCGCAGACGGCACCATCAACATCGACGTCGGCCTGGGTTGGAAGACCGTCATTTGGGTGAAGTAGGACATCCATGATAAGGGCTTGTCAAGGGAAAACACACCTTTCCCTGAACCTAACGGAAGATTTTTCCGAAGCGCGATAGTCGATAGGGTGACGGTTGCTCCGAATTGCCGAATTG
>Ga0187874_10000173_pt1 | contig 83822 bp, 83 predicted proteins | sample June2016WEW_16_1_3_FD_132993 | JGI IMG/M metagenome (GOLD analysis project Ga0187874, IMG submission 132993) | Peatland microbial communities from SPRUCE experiment site at the Marcell Experimental Forest, Minnesota, USA - June2016WEW_16_150 | ecosystem: Environmental > Terrestrial > Soil >... | reverse complement strand
CTACGGCACGACTAAAGCCGTGCCCTGATACAAAGCCGAAGACCAAACCTCGCGTACCCCTACACTCAGATTCCTGCGGATTTCGCCGGATCGGGAGCTCCGCCACTTTTATGTCGCACACCCAGCGGTACTCGTCGTCTGGCGCGGGCCGTGATGATATGCCTCCACCGGCACCTTAGCCTCGCTCCCCCCTACCAGGCGTCCTTCTTCTTTTGCAGCGACCAGAGATAGTCGGCGATGCGATGGATGTCTTCATCCGTCAGGACGGTTTTCCAGGGAGGCATGTATAGCGGCGCGGCCGGCCTGGCCGTACTCTCGACGGGCGGCACCTTGCCGTTTTGGATAATCTTGATCACCTCTTCCTTGGTGTAGTCGTCCGAGGCGTGGAGCAGGGAAGGGACCTCGCCGCCCTGGCTATTGGGATTGGGAACGCCGCCTTGCAGTTGCAGGCCGTGGCAGCCTACGCATCCGAATCGGGCGAAACTCTGCTTGCCGGCCTCGATGGCGGCGTCTTGCGGTGTCAGCGGCCTGGTCCGCTGCGAGAGGATGGACTGCGCATCTTCGGCGGTGGCGGAGGCCATGAAAGCGATAATCGCCTTTCTGGCGTTGGTCTCCAGATCGTAGGCCGGCATGATGCTCCCCGGATAGATGAGCTGGGGGTTCACCAGTTGCTCGTCCAGCCAGCCGGGAGAGTGCTGCTTGGCGACTTGCGCCAGATCGGGCCCGTTCTTGGCCCCCACTCCGCCGATGCTGTGGCACGCGATGCAGTTCTTTTCGACGAACAACTCTCGTCCATAGCCGGCGCTGGGGATCAGCCGCACGCTCGAGTAGTAGGTTCCCATCTGTTCGCTGGTCAGCGACAGCATGTAGAAGGTCAGAGCCCGCGCCTGCTCTTTCGTGAAATGGAAATTGGGCATGGGCGAGTTGCGCGATACGGCATTGGGGTCCAGGAAATGCCGCTCGAGCCACTCCGGAAACCGGCGGATGGCGCCTTCTTCGGTCAGGTCCGGACCGATGGTCCCACCCACGCCGTTTAACTTATGACATCCGCGGCACCCCTGCGTTTCGAACAGGCGGCGGCCGTCCGCCAGCTCCGGCACGCCGGGAACCTCACCTTCTTTATGGCACCGCCCGCAGGAAGCGCGGATGTATTCCTTGGGCAGCAGCGGCTCCTGCCAGAACGGCACCATTCCGTGCGCGTTCTGCTTGTCGGTGGCAAGCCCCTGCCCGCCGTGGCAGACGGTGCAGCCGAACTTGGCGGGGACGTGCGGAGCCAGGTTGGCGTGAAAGGCGAACGGCTGCGGAGCATTCTTCATGGTCGGGTCTTCCACGCCCAGGTGGCAGGTGGTGCAGCGGTCGACGCGCTGCAACCCGGGCAGCAAATCCTGCCGGATGACCAGGGCTGCGTTCACCACGTCGCTCTTGGCCGCGGCGTTCGGTTCGCCCACCGCTTCCAGCCGGTGGAACTCCTGCTGGTAGGTTTTCCACGTGGGGGAGGCGGCTTGCCAGATGGCCCCCAGCATCAGAGCCAGCACGATCATGCTCAACGCGAAGAAGAACTGCGGCAGTCTCCGTTCCATTTACTCGGCCCCCGTAATGTGGACCCATGGCGGCACCAACGCCCAACCCGGGCCGCGGAAGAATGTTCCGACGACGATCAGGACCACATTGACCACCACGAAGAGCGTGAACGCCCGGATGGCCCACTTGCGATCGGCCGGCCGCCGGCTGGGATTCGAGTCGATGTAGGGAATGGCAATCAGCGCCAGCACCGCCAGCGTAGGCACGATCACGCCGCCCAGCAGCGCCGAGTGGCTGACCAGTTCCTGGAGACCAAGAAAATACCATGGAGCCTTCGCCGGGTTAGGTGTTTTCGCCGGGTTGGCTAACTCCTCCAGCGGCGCTTTCCAGAAGAGCGAAACCGCCATCACGGTGGCAACCGTCACCAGCAAAGCGATGCCCTCGCGGAAAAAGGCATACGGATAGGAAAAAACCGTGTCTTCCTCCTCCTCCATGCTCACGGTTTCGAAAATGGGTTTGCCGGTCACCACCTCCATCAGGCCATAAGTCTTGTCCTGGGAAGCCGGAACCGCCGCCAGTGCGGCACTGGTGTCGGGCGCTCCTATAGTGACCAACTGCGCGGACTTTTCCTCCTGCAACTTCCACACCGGCCGCGAGAGCCCTCCATCCTTGCGGACCCGCCAGAAGTGCACCATGGTCAGCAGCGTCATGAGCGCCGGCAGCACCGCCACATGCAGCACGTAGAAGCGCAGCAACGCCGACTCGCCCACCGCGTGGCCTCCCAGCAGCAGCTCGCGAATTTTTGCGCCCATCAGCGGAGCGTAACTGCCGATGTTGGTCCCCACCGTGATGGCCCAGAAGGCGAGCTGGTCCCACGGCAGTAGATAGCCCGTGAACGACAGCCCCAGGGTGAGCAGGAACAGCACCACCCCAATCACCCAGTTGAACTGTCGCGGCCGCTTGTACGACCCCGTGTAAAACACGCGGCACATGTGCAGGAAGACGCAAATCACCATGCCGTGGGCCGACCACCGGTGCATGTTGCGCAGAAAGGTCCCCAGGTAAACCACAAACTGGAGGTCCTTCATGTCCTGGTATGCCTGCGGCGACTGGGGACGGTAGTAGATCATCAGCGCCACCCCGGTGGTGACCAGGATCAGAAAGAGGAAGAACGTGATGAACCCCAGGTAGAACGTGTGCTTCACCTTGAGATTCTCTTTCTTCACTTTGGCGGGGTGAATGTGCAGCCACACGTTGAGGAAGATCAGTTCGGACTTCCCCTTGTCCGTGGACAGCGGGTCCCGCCGAACGACGGACTGCCAGGCCTCTCGTAACGGATTCATGATGCCACCATAAGGCGATAGTTGGCGGGGACGGCGCGGTCCTTATCCACCATTAGTTGCCCGTCGCGGGCCAAAGTCACTTCGAACCACTCGAGCGGCCTGGGCGCGGGGCCGTGTTGCACCGTGCCATCGGCGTTGAACACGCTGCCGTGGCACGGACAATGGAAGCGCTCATCGCTCTGGAAATACCCCACCGTGCAGCCGAGGTGGGTGCAGACGGCGCTGGCCACCGCGAAACCTTTTTCAGGGTCGCGGAACACGAAGATTTTTTCTTCCGCCAGGAACGTGGGAGGGCCGTAAGAGAAATCCGCGGGGTTGCCGATCTTGAAGGTCTGCGGCGGCTCGTAAAACACGCTCGGCGTCAGGAACCGCACCACCGCTCCCAGGCTCACGCCGATGGCGGAGCACACGGCGACCAGCCCGGCCGTGCCCCAACTCACAAAGGATCGTCGCTTCACTCGAATACCTCCCGCTCCTGCTGCTCCAGGGCCTCCATGGTGATGGCATGGGTAGGGCACCGCTGGGCGCAGAGCGCGCAGCGAATACACTTCTCTTCGTTCTTGATGATGGCGCCCGCCTGGCCCGCGGGAAGTTCCGCGGCGGACACACCGTAGCGGCTTCGAATCAGGGCGTCGTACCGCTCATCGCCTTGCACTTGGGTCAGATCCACCAGTCGCAGGCAGTTTTCCGGGCAGACATCCACGCATCCGGCACACAGGATGCATTTCGAGCCGTCGAAAATCGTGTTGACCTGGCATTTCAGGCAGCGCAGCCCTTCCGCCCGTCCCTGCGCCTCATCGAATCCCAGGTCCACCTCGGCGATCCCGATGCGGCGGTTGGCCGGCAGCACCGGCATGGTCTGCCGCGGAATACCCAGGAAGCCGCGCGGCATCTCCCAGTTGTTGAATATGCGGAAGCGGCTCAGCACGGTCTTCGTGCTCGTCCCGTGGAAATGGACGTGTATCGACCGGGCCGCGCGATGCCCGTTGGCCACGGCTTCCACCAGCACGCGCGGTCCAAACGCCACGTCGCCGCCCGCGAAAACACCCGGAACGGTCGTCATCAGATTTTCGTCGATTTTGAGAATTCCGCGCGGCGTCACCTGGACCTCTTTGTCGCCGCCCAGGAAGGACAGGTCCGCCTGCTGTCCGATGGCGAGGACCACGGTGTCGCACGGGATCACCTTCTCTTCGTCGCTGAAGGCCGGGTTGAAGCGCCCGTTTTCGTCGAAGACCGAGACGCAGGCGCGCACCTTGAGCCCCGTCACCACGCCGTCCGCGCCGACGATCTCCTTCGGCCCCCACCCGTTGTCCACCGCGATGCCTTCGTGTTCGGCTTCGTGGACTTCGCTTTGCCAGGCGGGCATCTGCTGTCGCGATTCCAGGCTCACCAGGCATACCTGCTCGGCGCCCGACCGCAGCGCCATGCGAGCCGCGTCCAAGGCCGGCTGCAAGCTCTCCGCGCCGGATTCGGCCGCGCCCGATTGCCACGTCTCCTGCACCAACCGCACCGCCGCGCGCGCCACGTCGATGGCCACGTTGCCGCCGCCCACCACCACCACCCGCTTTCCCAGTTCGATTTCGTAACCCAGGTTGACGTTGATCAGGAAATCGATGCCGTTGTAAACTCCCGCCAGGTGCGCGCCCGGAATATTCAGTTCGCGGCCCTTGTTGAGGCCTGTCGCCAGCAGCACCGCGTCGAACCGGGAGCGCAGTTCGGAAAACGAAATGTCACGCCCCACCGTCACCCGCGTGTGCAGGGTCACCCCCATGGCCAGGATGTTATCGACTTCCATCTTGATGATTTCCCGGGGAAGCCGGAAGTGGGGAATGCCCAGGTAGAGCATCCCCCCCGGGACCGGCGCTGACTCGAAGACTTCTACCGAGTACCCCAACAGCGCCAGGTCGTGAGCGCAGGTGAGACCACACACACCCGCCCCCACAATGGCAACGCTCATTCCACGCTTCGGCGCGGGCGTCAAGCGCTTGCGCGCCGGGTCGTGTCCGGCGCCCAGGTTGTGCCGCTCGGTGGCGTACCGCTTGAGCGCGCAGATGGCCAGGGGCTCGTCGATCTTGCCGCGCCGGCAGGCATCTTCGCAAGGGTGCGCACAGATCCGTCCCAGCACGTAGGCGAACGGATTCGGGGCGCGGGCCAGAAGATAGGCCTCTTCATCCTGGGATATCCCGATGGCTTGCACGTACCGCCCGCATTCCGTGTGGATGGGGCAGGCGGTACGGCACGGAATGTTCCGGTTGAAGTACTCCTGGTCCGGGACCGTTACGCTATAGCGCATGGCGGCTTCCCGTTACTGCTTCTTCAGCTTCTCGATTTCTTCATCGCTCAAGGCCGGGAAGAAGGCTTTGGGGTTCTTGTCCTTTCGCTCGGTCTGGTCGAAAACCAGGAACTCGAAGATTTGTTTTCCCTGGGCGTCGCTGATGCCGGAGTTGGGCTTGTGCATCATGCGTTTGACGTAGCGCTCCCATTCGTCGCGCTTCATCATGGTGTTGATGGGCCGCGCGATGGTGTGGCACTTCGAGCATTTGGTGCTAAACACCTTATAGGCCGCCTGCTGGGGAGCCGGATAGGCGCCTACATCGATCTTGTCCGGCCCCTTATCCTGTGGAAGCACCACGTTGCTGGTCTGCGCCGCCAGTGCCAGGGGCGCCAGCATCATCATTCTCTGGATTAGTTTTTTCACGTTCATAACTCCTTTACCACATCAACCGCAAATCGATTTTGAAGAGCTTGTCCGTAGTCACCAGGCCCGAAGTCGGGTCCTGATCGCGCTCGTGCCCGTAGGTGGCGCGCAACACCACGTTGCCGAGTTCCGTGAGCGCTCGCTCGCTGCCGAAGTTCCAGGCCTCCGTATGGTTCGCCGGCCCGCCGGCGATCGTCTGCTTCATGCGGTCGTACCGGGCCATCACGGCGAAACCGCGCTGGATGTAGTAATCCACTTCGGCGCGATACCCATTCGAAATGAAGTGCGTGAGCGGATTGCCTGGCTCGTCCTGCCAGTCGTCGTCGTCCCGCAGATAGCCGCCCAAGACGTCCAGCTTGTCGAAGAACAGGTAGTTGCCGAAAACGCCATAGCGCCGAATCGTGGGGCGGTACGTGAACTCGTCCGGAGCTCCCTGGTTCTGCACCTGGTCTTTTGTGCCGCGGTAGGTCATGAATGTGACGCCGCCATCGGGGCCGAACCAGTAATCGGCGTCGAACCAGTAATCCTTGGAGTTCTTGGTGGAGTTGAAAAGGATCTCGCTACCGTCGGCGTTCAGCCCGTTGGTGACCTTGGCCGAGACTGCGAACACCTGCTTGAAGTAGTTCGAGGCCCACGTGTATCCCACGTTGATCCCCACCGGATGCTGGTCCAGCGAAAAGTTGGTCGGGCTGGTGTTCTCCAGCAGGGGAGCGGGATCGGGGAACAGGTTGTAGAACATGGCTGCCCGCGTGCCTTCTCCCTCCTGCATGTGCATTTCGCCAACCTTGAAGAAATAGCTGCTGTTGGCGCGGCCCCCGGTATAGGTCATCACGGCCTGTTCCAGGTTGGTGCTGCCGCCCTGATACAGTTCGAAGTGCGTGATGTAGGAGAATCCGGTGTCCGGCACCGCCCCGGCCGAAAACAGCGCGGCTTCATCCAGATTGAAGCTGGAACTGGAGGCGGGAGTGGCGCCGCTGCCCGCCGTCTTATCCACCGTGAAGCTGCCCTGGCCGATCACCGCCAGCGTATTGGTTATGTTGAATTTGATGTCCTTGTCCAATGCGGAAACTTTGGGCGCCGCCTTGGTGCCATCCATTTCGTCGGGAGGAAGCCGATACCCCAGCCGCTTGAACATATAGCCGGTCTTATTCAGGGCTGGCGGAATGGTGTGGCAGGTGTAGCACTTCACACCGAACTTTCGGGCAAAGGCCGGAATGGCCCGTCCCGGCTGTGGAGCCAAAACGAGTGCCGCCAAAATCGGCACGACGGCCGGGAGCCAGAACTTTCTACGCGGTAGAGCCATGCCGCCGGAAGGGCACGCCGATGGCCAAGTGAGGACTCCTTTTATCTCAATTGCTTAGAGATGTTCCAAACCCAATATGGGGAGCCGATTCCCCGGTTTTGCCGGGGAGCTGTGGAATCGATTCCCCAGCCTGTGGGACGGCCTTTCAGGCTGCGGATCCGCGTTCCAGCGGGTAACGTACTACTTGATTTGTAGCGCCGGCGGTCTTTGCCGCCGGTTCCTCTTGGAATATGTACTGGTATAGAAGACTGCCCCATGGGGTTCCTGAGAACTCCCACGTCTTCGCTCGGCTCAGTGATCGCATACGTTGAGCGAAATCCGGTCAGAAGCGGCTTTGCAGCGCGCCTCGAAGAGTGGCGATGGTCAAGCGCTGGCAAGACACCGGCGGTAGAACCCCGAGTTCATTCCCCAGCCTGCGGTTCTTTCTCCCGTTTCAATAACGCGTAAAACGTTTTGCGATCCACGCCGGCCTCGCGCGCCGCGGCGCTGATGTTGCCGTCGCAACGAGCCAACAGCGTTTGGGCGTAAGAGAGCTCGAAGCTCGCCAGGTACTGTTCCCGCGCCTCTTTCCACGGAAGGCTGGAAAGATGGCAAGCCGCGCCGGTTGGTTGCAGGTCGTCGGCGACGTCTTCCGGCTCCAGAACACCGCCGGGGTGTAGTGCCGTGAGCTTCTCCATGAGGTTCTTGAGCTGCCGCACATTGCCCGGCCAGGGCTGGCTGAGAAGCGTTTCATAGAATCGAGGCGACGCGGACAGGCTCTTGCCATAACGCCGGGAAAATCGCTCCAGGAAGAAACGGGCCAGGTGAGGAATGTCTTCCGGCCTTTCGCGCAACGCGGGCAACTTCACCGTGACCACACCTAGCCGGTAGTACAACTCTTCGCGAAATGTGCCGGCCTTGATCTTCGCCGCCAGGTCCTGGTTCGTCGCGCACAGAATCCGGCAATCTACGCGCACCGGCTCGAGGCCTCCCAGACGCCGCAGTTGGCGTTCTTCGACGAAGCGAAACAGGCGCGTTTGCAGTTCCACGCTCAGATCGCCGATCTCGTCCAGGAACAGCGTGCCGCCATCGGCCGATTCGATCAACCCTTTCTTGGTGCGCTCCGCGCCGGTGAAGGCTCCGCGCTCGTAACCGAACAACTCGCTCTCGATGAGCGAGCCCGGCAGGGCACTGCACTCCACCGGCACGAACGGCCTGTTCTTACGCGGGCTCTGGCTTTGAATGTAGCGGGCCATGACTTCCTTGCCCGTGCCGCTCTCCCCCAGAATCATGACGGTGGCATCGGTCGAGGCCGCGCGCCGCGCCTTTTCGGTCAATTCCAGCATGACGGCGCTGCGGCTCTGGGGATGGTCGCTTTCGCCGAGCGCCTCCAGCCTTCCTTTCAGCCTGTCGACCTCCTGCTCCAACTCCGCGTGAGACAGCGCCCGCTTCACCACCAGCAGAAGATCCTCCCGCTTGAACGGCTTCTGCAGGTAATCGAATGCGCCGTTGCGCATGGCCAGCACCGCACCCTCCACCGATCCGAACGCCGTGAGAAAAACGATCGGCAGGCCGGGATGTGCCTCGTGCAGCCGCGCGAAAACCTCCTCGCCCGACATCCCGGGCATCCGCATGTCCAGCAACACCAGGTCGGGCGGCTTTGCCAGCGCATCCGCCAGGCCCTTGACCGGATCCGCGTAGGCCGTCACGGTGGTCTCCGGAAACTTCAGCATGCGCTGAATGTTCTCGCCCATCGCCGGCTCGTCGTCAATTACGAAGATGCGATTCACGACGGATTGCCTCCGACAAACCAATGGTAGGGCTGCCCCCGCGTAAAACGCGCCGGGGGTATCTCGACGACGAAACTGGCTCCGCCGCCGCTTCTGTCTTCATACCACATGCGGCCGTCGTACATATCGAGGAGGCTGGCGCCGAGGAACAGCCCGAGCCCGAGACGCTCCCGCCCCGGACTTTGGGAAATGAACGGCTCGAACAGGTGCTCCCGGATACTTTCGGGAACACCTGGTCCATTGTCTTCGATTCTGAGGAGCACCTTGGCCCCCGCCGTGCGGTACGGTTCCAGCCGGATCCAGATGGTGGCGCCCTCACGCCCTTTGAGCGCGTCTAGGGCGTTGCTCAGCAGACCGCGGACGACTTCGCTGACCACATGCCCGGGCAGGTTGACGCGGGGGACATCCGCAATTTCCTGCACCACTCGAACCCCCTGCTCATGCGCTGAAGGCAGGAGCGCCGTTAGCGCTTCTTCCAAGGCCTCGGACGGAGCCGAGGGAGCGAAGACCTCGCCGCCCCGCTCGCGCCGCAACGCCTGCAGCAGTGTGCGCGCGATGTTTCCCATGTAGCGCATTTCCTTGAGCATCTGCTGGAGATCGCTGCAGAGGGCTGCGTCCGCCTTCCGTTCTTCCAGCAGCACCTCGATGCGGCTGGTCACGATCGCCAGCGGATTGTTAAATTCGTGCATGAAGCCGGCCGTGAATTGGCCCAGCAGCGTGAGTTGATGCGACAACCGGGCCTGCTGGTCGGCGGCCGACAGTTCTTCACGCATTCGTGCCGTTCGGTAGCGCAAGGTCTCCAACTGCAGCTTGAGTTGTTCGGCCTCTTCGCGGGCGTTCCGGGCCTCGCGGAGCGCGTGATTACGCCGGCGGCGGAAAAGCAGGAGGGCCGGAAGAGGCGCCAGGGAACACGCGACGACCAGGACCAGGCTGGGGGCCAGAGCCGAGGGAGGAAAACTCCATCGCAGGATCCAGCAAAGCGGCAAAACCCAGATGCCGCTCAGCCAGATCAGATGCCGCGACCAGCCATTCGGCTGGCCGGGCGCATTGTTTCCGCGCTGATCTTCGGGCATATAGGCAGGTTGCTGCCGGCAGCTTATGCGGCTTCGGACTGGCGCGGCTGAATCTCTTTGAGAATGGTGGCTTCAAACTCATCCCGCGCGACTTCCATTTCATAATGCGCCTGCATATTCATCCACATTTGGACCGACGTTCCGAAGTAACGCGCCAGGCGCATGGCAGTCTCGGCGGTAATGCCGCGCGTGCCGTGGACGATCGCGGTGATGCGGTTGGGGGAGACGTGCAGCGCCCTCGCCAACTGATTCATGGTGAGGCCAAAGTCGTCCATGAATTCTTTCAGATGTTCTCCGGGATGAATGGGCGGCAGTCTTTTGGGCATGGGTCCTCCTTAGTGGTAATCCACGATTTCGACGTCGTAGGCGTTTCCTTCGTGCCAACGAAAGCAGAGGCGGTACCGATCGTTGATCCTAATGCTGTGTTGTCCGATCCGGTCCCTTTTCAGGGCTTCGAGCCGGTTGCTCGGCCGGACCAGAAGATCGCGCAACGTTGCCGCGACGTGCAGAGCGTCCAGGCGACGGCGCGCAGCGGATTCGATGTTTACGAAACGGGCAACCCGCTCTCGCCGGAACAGCCGTTCGGTGTCCGGGCAGCGGAACGACTCGATCACCACCTGAGTATAACCGTTTTACGGAAAGAGTAAATACTGATGGCCCTTTCGCCTCGTCTTCAGCCAGTACAAGACCAATCCCGAGGACCTCATGCGAAAGGCCGCCCGCCTCATCAACGGGCAAACCCGCGCCGCGCCGGGCGCCAGGCTGATTCCCTACCCTTTCCCGCGACTTTTTAACGATAAGTGGGTTGTATTATCGTGAATCTTCTAGACGTAGAGCTCTTGAGCAGCCTCGCCGCGGCTCCCATCGCAAAACGTAGCATCAGCAATCTGAGGGTCCTGAACGAGGCTTTCGACTATCCCAAGCCCAGTTCGTTTTCGCGCGGATTGCGCATCGACCTCAATGGGCTGGCTATCCTGCTCATCTCCGGGACCGCCAGCATCGACGAATCCGGCCAGAGCATCCATATCGGCGATTTCCGGGCGCAGACGCGGCGCACGTTCGCGAACATCACCGGGCTGCTCGCGTCCGAAGGGGCCACCTGGAAAGATATCGTCCGGACCACCTGCTACCTGCGGGATATCGAGCGGGATTACGCCGCGTTTAACGAGGAGCGCACGGCCTTTTACGCGCGCCAGGAGCTCGATCCGCTGCCGGCTTCGACGGGAATCCAGGCGATCCTCTGCCGGCCGGAATTGCTGATCGAAATTGAAGCCATCGCCATGTTTCGGACCGAGCCCGCGCCATGAAACCTCTCTTCGCATTTCTGATCGCGACCGCGGCGTGCGCCGGGGACAGGCCCTTCCTGGTTCCATTTGAAACGGCCGGCGAAGCGGTGTCGCACGGCAGAATCGATCAACTGGTGTTCGACGACTGGAAGCGGATGAGCATCCAGCCGGCTAATCCCGCCTCCGACGAGGTCTTTCTCCGGCGAGCCTACGTGGACGCGATCGGCACGCTGCCGGCTCCCGAGGAGGCGGCGAAATTCCTGGCGGACCGCGACCCCAACAAGCGCAGCATCCTGATCGACCGCCTGCTCGATCGCCCCGAGTTCGGCGACTACTGGGCCATGAAGTGGTGCGATCTGCTGCGCGTCAAATCCGAGTTTCCGATTAACCTTTGGCCCAACGCGGTACAGGCCTATTACCATTGGATCCGGTCGGCGATCCGCGACAACGTTCCCTACGACCGCTTCGTGCGCGAGCTGCTGGCTTCGAACGGCAGCAATTTCCGCGTGCCGGAGGTCAACTTCTACCGGGCCGTCGAGAGCCGGGATCCGCAGGCCATCGCGCAAGCCGTGGCGCTGACGTTCATGGGAACGCGGGCGGCCGCATGGCCCAAAGCGCGGCTGGATGGCATGGCGGCGTTTTTTTCGCAGATCGAGTACAAATCGACGACGGAATGGAAAGAGGAGATCGTTTTCTTCGATCCCGCCCAGAGCCGCCCCGCGGCCGTTTTCCCCGACGGCAAACCGGCCCGCCTGCTTCCCGGTCAGGACCCGCGCGCCGCATTCGCCGACTGGCTGCTGGCCGCGGACAATCCGTGGTTCGCGCGCAATGCCGTCAACCGCGTGTGGTCCTGGTTGATGGGCCGCGGGATCATCCACGAACCGGACGACATCCGGCCCGACAACCGGCCCGCCAATCCAGAGCTGTTGGCGTTCCTCGAACGCGAGCTGGTGTCGGCGCATTACGATTTAAAGCACATTTACCGGCTGGTCCTCAACTCGCAGGTTTATCAGCTTTCCTCCATTCCGCGGACCGGCAGCCCGGACGCCGCGGCGCATTTCGCGGCTTATCCGCTGCGCCGGCTGGATGCGGAAGTGCTGATCGACGCCATCTGCCGGATCACCGGGACGACCGAGGACTACTCCAGCCCGATCCCCGAGCCGTTCACGTTTCTGCCCGACGACCAGCGGTCGATCGCGCTGCCGGACGGGAGCATCAGCAGCTCCTTTCTGGAGATGTTCGGACGCCCGCCGCGCGACACTGGCCTCGAATCGGAGCGCAACAATCTCCCCACCAACGGACAACGGCTGCACCTGCTGAATTCCAGCCATATCCAGCTCAAGATTCAGCAGAGCACCGCGTTGCGTTCGCTGGTTCAAGTTCAGCCCGGCGGCAAGCCGCGCGACCCCATTGACCACCTGTACCTGGCGATTCTCTCGCGCTACCCGACGGATGACGAATTGAAGACCGTGAGCGCGTATTTTCAATCGGTCCAAGGCAATAAATGGCCCGCGGCAGTGGACCTGGCGTGGGCCTTGATCAACAGTGCGGAGTTTCTATGTCGTCATTGAGCAGCCTCCCACCCCTGCGATTCTCCCGGCGGGATGCCTTGCGGTGCATTCTCGGCGGCGGGCTGCTAGCGGCCGCCGCCGATCGTCCGCTTCGTGCCGGCGCGCTGCCGGCCAAAGCCAAGTCGGTCATTCAGATCTGGATGTGGGGCGGGCCCTCGCACCTGGACACCCTCGATCCCAAGCCGGCGGCCGGCTACGACTACTGCGGTCCGTTCGATAAACCTATCCCCACCAGGACGGATGGCGCGCTGATCAACGAACTGCTCCCGCTGATGGCGCAACAATCCGACAAGTATTCCCTCATCCGCAGCATGACGCACGGCATCTACGCCCATGAAACGGCCTCCTATGCTGTGCAGACCGGCAGGAAACCGGGCGAGCGGCTGGTGTACCCATGCGCCGGCGCGGTGGTCTCGCTGTTTAAAGGCGAGACCGCATCGGGCCTGATCCCTCCGTATATCGTGCTCACCCAGCCGCAGGGGCGCTTTTCCGAAAACGGTTTCCTGGGCGAGCGCTATCGGCCGTTCGCCACGGGCGGCGACCCGGCGCAGGCCCGCTTCGCGGTGGAAGGCGTGGTGGCCCAGGGCATCTCCGATAAGCGCCAGCGCGACCGCCGCGAGCTGCTCCACCAGCTCAACACCATCGGGAAGGCCATGCAGGACGACGGTCTCATCAAGACTTTGGATCAGACCGAGCAGCAGGCGTACGAGCTGATCCTCGGCGACGCGGGGAAGGTGTTCGACCTGGCGCAGGAAAAAGACGAGGTGCGCGACCGCTATGGCCGCAACACGTTCGGCCAGTCCTGCCTGGCGGCGCGCCGCCTGGTGGAGCGCGGGGTTCCGTACATCACGATCAACTACCAGGGATGGGACACGCACCGCCAGAATTTCCAGGTGATGCGCCAGAAATTGCCGCAGATGGATCGCGGCATGGCGACGCTGTTCCAGGAGCTCTCCGAGCGCGGCCTGCTGGACAGCACGATTGTCTGGTGGAGCGGCGAATTCGGCCGAACGCCCAAAGTCATGTGGGAAGCGCCCTGGAACGGCGGGCGCAATCATTGGGGCGACTGTTTCTGCGCCCTGGTCGCCGGCGGCGGTTTCAAAGGAGGCCGTGTGGTGGGCGCGTCGGATGCCAGGGGCGAACAGGTGAAGGACCGGCCGGTCTACCCCGCCGATCTGCTGGGCAGCATCTATCAGCAGCTTGGCATCGACCCCGACGGCAAAATGCCCAACAGCCTGGGGCTGGACGTCGCCGTTACCACCGGCGGAGCCGGCCGCCTCAAGGAGCTCCTGTGATGCGCATTTCTCACACCTGGCCCGAGGAGGTGGCGCGCGCACTCGTGCGTGCCGTGGCGAGACTCTTCTCGACACCCTGGTGGGGGACGGACAGTCGGTCGGGACGGGGCGTCGGCATGAGTGCCGACGCGGCACGCACGAGTGCGTGCGCCACCTCGACACCGCCGAACTGCTGTGAGAAATGCGGGGTAATGTGGCGCGCCGCGTTGCTTCTGGCGGTGCCCGCCGCTTTCGCCCAAAACATTCCGCATATTGCCTATGTCCTTCCCGCCGGCGGCCGGCAGGGGACCACGGTCCAGGTTCAAATGGGCGGCCAGTTCCTGCCCAACGTGTCCGCCGCGTACGTCTCCGGCCGCGGGGTGGAAGTCACCGTGGGCGAGTTCGCGAGGCCCATGAACGGCATGCAGGCGACCGACTTGCGCGACCGGATGCAGGAGTTGCAGAAGCAGCCGGCGAGCGAAGCGGTCCAGAACGAGATGGTGGACATCCGGGCCAAGCTCCTGCTGTTTAATCACAACCGGCTCATCAGCCCCGTGTTGGCCGAGACGCGCACGCTGCGCATCGCGATTTCCCCGGATGCCGAACCCGGCCGGCGCGAGCTCCGGGTCTCTTCACCGCAAGGCCTCTCCAACCCGATCGTCTTCTGTGTCGGCCAGCTCCCGGAGGTCCAGGAGAAGGAGATTACCGAGATCGTCCGTCCGGCCGCTAACCAGCCGGTCAACCAGGTGCGTATTACCCAGCCGCCCACCAATATGGAGATCACGCTACCGGTGATTGTCAATGGCCGGATCAAGCCGCGCATCGGCACGTTGCAGCAGCAGGCGCGCCAGGGCCAGCCGTTCACGCCGGGCGAAGCCGATCGCTACCGGTTCCAGGCGCACGCGGGCCAGAGCCTGGTGATCGCAGCCGGCGCGCGCGAATTGATCCCCTACCTGGCGGATGCGGTCCCGGGATGGTTTCAAGCGGTCCTGACGCTGTATGACGCTGACGGGAAAGAAGTGGCCTATGACGATGACTACCGATTCCATCCGGATCCGGTGATCCATTATATGGTTCCCCGGGACGGGGAATACACGGTTGAGATCAAGGACGCCATCTACCGGGGCCGCGAAGATTTCGTCTATCGCCTGACCATCGGCGAGCTGCCGTTTGTGACCGACGTCTTTCCGCTGGGCGGCCGCGCCGGCGCCAAAACCAGCGTTACGTTGGCCGGCTGGAATCTGCCGGCGGCGCGCGCCACGATGGACCTCAGGGGCAAAGGGCCCGGCATGTATGCGGCAGCCGGCGCGCGTCCATTCCAGGCCGACACTTTGCCCGAGATCCTGGAAAAAGAGCCCAACGACACCGCCGCTCACGCCCAGCGGGTGAAGCTTCCGATCATCGTGAACGGGCGCGTCGGGCGGCCGGACGACCAGGACGTATTCCGCTTCGACGGGCGGGCCGGGGAAGCTATCGTGGCGGAAGTCTATGCGCGACGCCTCGATTCGCCGCTCGATTCGGTGCTCAAACTGACCGACGCCGCGGGCCGCCAATTGGCGTTCAACGACGATGAGGAAGACGCGAGCGCGGGCCTGGAAACGCACCACGCGGATTCCAGAATCATGTTCACGCTGCCGGTGAACGGCGCGTATTATCTCTACCTGAACGACGCCCAGCATCGCGGCGGCCCGGAGTATGCCTACCGGCTGCGCATCAGCGCGCCGCGGCCGGATTTCGATCTGCGCGTCACGCCCTCGGCAATCAATACGGCCGGCGGGATGACGGTCCCGATCACCGTGCATGCCATTCGCAGGGACGGGTTTTCGGGCGAGATTCGGCTGGCGCTCAAGAACGCTCCCAAGGGCATGACGCTTTCGGGCGCGGTGTTGCCGGCCGGCCACGACCAGGTGCGGCTGACGCTTTCGGTTCCGCCGCAGCCGCAGCTCCAGCGGGAGCCGCTGAGCTTGCAGGTGGAGGGCCGGGCAACCATCCGCGGAACCGAGGTGGCGCGGCTGGCGCTTCCGGCGGAGAACATGATGCAGGCTTTCTATTATTGGCACCTGGTTCCGGCGCAGGATTTGAAGGTGGCCATCCGGCGCGGCAATACCTTCCGCGCGCCGCTCCAGGTGATGGCCCAACTGCCTTTGAAAATTCCCGCGGGTGGCACGGTCCGGTTCCCGGTCGAAGCAGTCCTCCCCGCCAATAATCTCATCGACAAGCTGGTGTACGAGCTGAGCGACCCACCGCCGGGAGTCGAGTTGCGCGAAACCACGCCTGGTCCCAACGGCGCTGAACTCGTGCTCGCCTGCGACCCGGTCAAAGCCAAAGCTGGCGAGAATGGAAACCTGATCATCACCATCTCCGGGGAGCGGAAGCCCGCGGCGGCCGGCAGTGCGCCGGCCAACCGGCAGCGGATTCCGCTGGGCTCGCTGCCGGCCGTGCCGTTCGAGATCGTGGCGCGCTAACGAAATCGCCGTGGCGGTCTGCTATAAGATACATGAGTCTCAAATAGGAGCACTGCGCTTATGATGTTCGGTCCGATCATCACCTGTCTGGTAGCCGGCTTGGACGCGCGCCGGCACGGCGTCGGTCCCATGGACTTCAAGGTCGTTCTAGGCTATGCCTTGGCTGTGGCAGGCTCAGCCCTGACACAGACCGCGCTGGCGGTAAACCGTTTCTACGCGCCCGTCGTGCGGATCCAGACGGAACGAGGTCATCAGGTGGTCGACTCCGGGCCCTACAAGCTGGTGCGCCATCCGGGGAATATGGGCAACGTCATTTTGAACGTCGCCGCCCCATTCATGCTGGCATCGGACTGGGCGTGGATTCCGGCCGGGGTCTGCATTGTGTTGACCATTGTTCGCACCATGCTGGAGGATCGCACGCTGTGCCTGGAGCTGCCCGGCTATACGGCATTTGCCGAGCGTACTCGCAATCGGCTCATCCCTGGGGTGTGGTAATCGCTTGCGAGGGGGCGACGGCTCCAGGGCCGGCGCAGCAGGTTCATTTACCGCATCGATCCGGCAGGCTGCGAAGGTAGCCGGCAGCTTGCGTTTGCTATCATTGGTAGACAGCCGTTATGGCGCCTGCGTCCCCCAAACCCCAGATCCCTTGGATCGCTCTATCGTGGTTCGGCCTGCTGATCGCAGTGTGCAACGCGCCTGCCTTGTATTCGCTCGCATCCATTTGGGCCACGGACGCGGATATGGGGCATGGCTTCTTCGTGCCGTTGATCGCGGCTTTCATCGCCTGGCGGAGGCGCGACGAACTGCTGGCTATCGAACCCAAACCGGACCTGTGGGGACTGGTGGTCGTGCTTGTGGGGGGTGCGCAACTGGTCGCCGGCACCCTGGGGGTGGAACTATTCCTCACCCACACGGCCGTCATCATCACTTTGATCGGTGCGATCTGGTTGCTGCGAGGAACCGAGACCCTCAAAATGCTGGCCTTCCCATTGTTCCTGCTGTTTTTCATGGTTCCGATCCCCACTATCGTCTACAACAAAATCACCCTGCCGCTGCAATTCATCGCCAGCGGCATGGCGGCCAGCGCACTGGAGATGCTAGGTATTCCTGTGCTGCGGGACGGCAACATCCTGGAACTGCCGCACCAGACGCTTTCCGTGGTGGAGGCCTGCAGCGGGATCCGGTCGTTGCTTGCGTTGACTTTTCTTTCGTTGGTATACGGATACTTTTTTGAGAAACGGATATGGCTCCGGGTGGTCCTGTTTGCCGCGACCATTCCCATCGCCATCGTGGCCAACGGGAGCCGCGTTGCGTTTACCGGAATCATGACTCAGATTAAGCCCGAGCTTGCCGAAGGTTTTTTCCACGAGTCCACCGGCTGGGTGATTTTCATCGTGGCGTTGATCATTCTGGTCCTGTTCCATCAACTGATCGTACGCACCCTGAATTTCGTGGCTGCGAAGAGGGCTCACGCATGAGCTTCCTGAAAGGCAAGTACGCCTTGCCGCTGACAGTAGTGTTGCTGCTGCAGGCGTTGTTCTATTACACGGCGGCGTCGCGCCGCGAGATTATTCCCAACGTCGCTCCGCTGGCTACGTTTCCTTCTGCGATTGGCGACTGGCACGTGATCGCGGAGTATCCGCTGACTGACGACACGCAGCGCGTCCTGCGAGCCGACGACACGCTCAATCGCGATTACGTCGACGTCTCCCAGGCCAGGAGAGCCTCGCTGTGGATTGCCTACTACAAGACGCAGCGCTACGGCCAGACGCCACACTCTCCCAAGGCCTGCCTGCCCGGCGCCGGATGGGAGCCGATCGAGAACACCGCCATCCCCATCGTCGTTCCCGTCTGGCGGGAGCCGATTGTGGCGAATAAGTATGTGGTGGCAAACGGCGATGCCTCCAAAGAGGTGGCCGTTTACTGGTTCCAGAGCCACAACCGCGTGGTCGCCAGCGAGTATGCGGCCCGCTTCTGGCTGGTGCTGGACTCCATACGGTACCACCGCAGCGACACATCTCTGGTCAGAGTGATGGTGCCGGTGGAACACGACGACATAGATACGGCCACCCGGACGGCCGTGAGCTTCATCCAGGCGTTTTTCCCGGCTCTCTTGCGGCAATTGCCGGTTTAGTCGCGCCCGCTTCGAGGCGCTCAACCCAGGTAGTTGAACAGGCTCGAGTGTGGCATCTGCCCTTGCATCTCGAAAGCCGCCTGTAGCTGCGTGTTGCCTTCGGTCAGTTCCGTCGCGGCGCTTGTGATGTCGGCGTCTTCCGTCTGGCTGATCTGCGTTTGCAACTGAACGTTGTAGTTGTTGGCGAAATCAGTGGCATTCTGTATGCGGTCCTCGACGTTGCCATAGAAAGCCTCCATGGAATTCAGTTGGGCGGAGGCCGACTTGAGCAGCGGAATGGCATTATTGATTCCGGGCGTGTCGTTGTTCTGCAAAGCCTGATACAGGGTGTTCAGGGCGTTAAAGACATTGTCCTGGTTGGGGTCGCCGCTGACGGGATCGCGGTCGTCGAAGATTTCCTGAGCGGTCTTGGACGCCGGAAACGATCCACCCCCCGGGTCCTCAATCACGCGCGTGGAGATCGGATCGGAGTTCTGCACCGCGGGATTCGCGGCGCTCGAATCCCAACTGTAGACCGGGAGGTTATCCTGATCTCCGCTGAAAATGAAACGGCCCTGCACGGTGGTCTGGCTATAAGAGACCATTTGCTGCTGAATGCCCTGGATTTGTTGCGCGATGCTGAGACGGCCCGAAGCGTCCGTGGTGGCGGTGGCCCCCTGGCTGGCCAGGCTCAGCGCGCTCTCCATCAGTTGGATCGCGGAGCTGAGAGCACTGTCGGCGGCGTTGGCGTCGGTGGTCGCGAGCGTGAGGTTGGACTGCACCTGGGTGTTGTGCTGCAGGTTGGCCCGCAGTTGCAGCAGCGTGTCGATCTGGTCGGGCGCGTCCGATGCGACGTTGATCTTCCTGCCGGAGGAGACCTGGCTGTTGGCGTCGGCGATGCTCTGCTGGATGCGATTCACGTTGGCGATAAACAGCGCGGATTCGGGATTGAGGTTGGTGATCATGGCGGTCCTCAGGAGGTGATGGCGAGCATGTTGATGGTGTCTGCCGACAACTGGTCCAGGATGGTGATCAGTTTCGAGTTGGCTTCGTAGGCCTGCTGGAACTGAAGCAGAACCGCGGCCTCCTCATCGAGCGACACTCCGGACACCTGCTGCCGCAGATTCTGCGCCTGGGCCAGCGCCGATTGCTGCACTTGCAGGCTGTTGTTGGCTCCGTTCAGGTCGTTGCCGATGGTCGCCGCCATGTTGCCGTAGAATTCGGTAAAGCTGGCACCGTTGATTTCGTCGTCACTGGACTGCGGATCGGCCAGCGCGGAGAGCGCCAGCGGAACTCCATTGGAAACTTCCGGCGGCCCGGTGGAAATGGCGGCTAACTGGTCCGCGGTGACGGTCGGGTCGACGGCCAGGGTCTGCGCCACATTGGTGGCGTTGGTGGTGTCGTAGGTGAACAGCGGTACGCCGGCCACCGGCGGCGGCCCGTCGGAAATGTTGCCCTGAGTCAAAAGCTGGTTGACGCAGTCGGCGAACTGCTTCGCCATGGTGTTCAGGTCGCCGGCGTTATTGCCATCGCCCAGGTACTGGGGAAACACGTTATTGGCAAGGTTCACCAGCGCTCCGAGCTGGCCGCTGGTCACCTGCGAGGTGATGTCGGCGCCGTCCGACGCCAGAATGCTCATGGTGGGCGGCGCGCCGGGATTCGGCGCTGTGGGATCTGGCGTCACAGGCTCGTCTTGGAGCGCATAGGTCTTGTCGCCGATCACGAGCGGGACCTGCCCGTTGACCAACACCGTGACTGAGCCATCCGACTGCTGGCTGGCGGTGAAGTTGACGTACTGCGACAGTTGCTCCAGCGTGGAATTGATTTGCGCATCCAGGCCGGCGTCGGGGGTCGCGTCACGCATGGCCTGCGAGTTGTAAGCGGCCAGTTGCCCCGCCAGATTATTGATCTGGACCACTGTTTGATCGATTTGGCTGCGGTTGTTCTGCGCCGCCTGGGTCATGCCGGTGGCGGTTTGCCGGAACGCGTTGGCCAAGTCGGTCGCGCTGTCGATCACGTCCTGGCGCGCGTCCGTGCTGGTGGGCGTCTGCCCCCACGCCGAAAAGCTTGTAAACAGGTTGTTGAGCGCGTAGGGTATCCCGGAATTACCGGAGATGTCGAACAGGGATTGAAGCGACGTGAAACTCGTGACGTTCTGCTGCGCCTGCCCCAGCAAAACGTTCTGCTGGCGGACAGCCTGTTCGGCGTACTGGTCTCGCGAGTTGACCACCTCCGCCGCGCGCACTCCACCGGTCGACCCGTTGGTCGGGTCGAACGGCATGGCGGTCAGGAGTTGAGTCTGTTTCGCATAACCGGGCGTTTGGGCGTTGGCGACGTTATTCTGCGTGACATCGAGCGCCTGGGTGAAGGCGTCCAGCGCGCCGGCTGCCGAGATGAGCGAGGACAGGATGTTGGCCATGGCAGCCTATCCCTGGCAATAGAGCTTTCCGGTGCGCGCCACCGGTGCAGGCTCGCCGCCCGCCGTGTACCCGCCGCTCATCGCTCCCAAGATCCGCTCCCAACCCCGATAGAAATCCGCCGCGCTTTCGAGCAACCGGCCGGCATGCCGCAACTCCGCCCGCAACTGGCGGACCCGGGCTCTGACATCGGCGTTTGTCACGCCCGGCCGTATCCCGCGCCGGCAGTCGTTGAGGCCGGAGATCGCCCGCTCCAGGGCGCTTGAGCTGGCCTCCAGCGATGCCGGGTTGGGGGCCTCCAGAAGGTCGCAAGCCCGCTTCACTTCCAAGCGGGCCGACGAAAGATGCTCCGCTGTGTCCGCGGCCGGCATCTTACTTCGTTCCGCTGCCTAGGGCTTCCGCGATCATGCCCTGGCTCGTCTTCACGGAATCCGGCCGGTAGTTGCCGCTCTGGTATTGCCCGGCCAGCGCTTGCACTTTGCTGGACCGGTCCGCGCTATAAGAGGATACCGCGCGCGAGATGCGCGCCAAGGTGCCCGACAGTTCCACTCGGTCACTCGAGGAAGTCCCCGTGGACGGCCGGGAATTGCTTTCCCGATCCGCCTTCTGGGTTTCTTGTGGCCGCCCGGATTCGCTCGCCGAGGGGCCCGTCAGATTCACGTCATAGACTTTCATACCTGCATGCCATTCCTGCCGCTGTACTACATATCGGCATCCCCCTCCCTGCGCTTTAGGCGGAGTTCACGAAAAAAAGATACTCTCTCCTAAAGTTTTCGCGGCCGCCGCCGATAGCTGCTTGTAACCGCCATGGAGGCCCAAAAACTTCTTTGGATTGCCACCGAGCCACCCCGCTTCGGGGAGGAGTGCTCCAAGCTTTCAACAACTTACGGCATCGAGTGGCTGCCTCCCGAAACAGCCTTCGGGGTCCTCCGCCAGAAGGACTTCAGCGCCATTATCCTGAGCTTCCCGGCGACCGGCTGGACTCCCTGCGAACTCCTGGAAGAAGTGCAGAGGCTCGCTCCGTCGATCCCGGTGTTGGTTCGCGACCCTCACGCTTCGGTCTTCGATGCGGTCCGCCTGGCCCGGTTGGGAGTGTATCAATTCCTCGCCGCTGGCGAAGAGGCCGCCGCGCAGATCGAGCAGGCCATCGAGGAACGCCGCACGCGCGACCTGTCCCGCCTGGCCGAACAGGTGGAGCCCGAGGAGTGGGAGCGGCTGTTGATTGGCGATAGCCGCGAAATGCGCCGGATCGGCCATATTATACGGCTGGTCGGCGGCCGGCGCTCGACCGTCCTGATCACCGGCGAAACCGGAACCGGCAAGGAACTCGCCGCCCGCGCCCTGCACCTGGTTGGCGCCCGGCGCCGGGCGCCGTGGGTGGCTGTCAACTGCAGCGCGCTGCCGGAATATCTCCTGGAAGCCGAATTGTTCGGGCATGTGCGCGGCGCATTTACGGGCGCGGTCCAGAACCGGGTCGGCCGGTTCGAAGAGGCTCAGGGAGGAACCCTGTTTCTGGACGAAATCGGGGATTTACCTTTGGATCTGCAAGCGAAACTGCTGCGCGTGCTGCAGGAACGGGAATTCCAGAGACTCGGCAGCTCCGAGACCATTCGTCTGGACGTGCGTGTCGTGGCCGCCACCAATTGCGATCTGAACGGGCGCATCGAATCCGGCAAATTCCGCGAAGACCTGTACTACCGGCTGAACGTAGTCCCCATTCACATGCCGCCGCTGCGCGAACGGCGTCAGGATATCGCGGTCATCGCGCCTTTCCTGGTCGAGAAGATCTGTAAATCGGAAGGCATTGCGCCAAAGTCCCTTTCCCCGGAAGCCGTGGAGCGGCTGTCCGGCTACTCATGGCCCGGCAACGTGCGCCAACTCGAGAATTTCATTGCCATGGCGGTGGCCCTGAGTGGCGACCGCCATACGCTGGCGCCCGCCGACTTTGCGCTTCCCGCCCCCTCCCGCTCCCGGATGGGGACTGTCGACCCTCCGGTCATCTCGGTACCCGATCAGGGAATGGACTACGAGCGGACCCTGGCGCAAATCGAGCGCAGTATCCTGGAGCAGGCCTTGCGTAAGACCGGTGGCAACAAGAAGGCCGCGGCCGAGATGTTGTGCCTCAAGCGCACCACTCTCTCCGCCAAAGTGCGCAGCCTGGAATCGGCCGTGACGTGACGGTAGTGCCGCGAGTTTATCCGCGGGCAAAATGCTGCTAATATTGCGGCGAATGCCAGCGAAGGTCTTTTCAGCCGGAATTGGTGTGCTGTTATTCCTCTGTGGCTCTTGCGCGACAGCCGCGGAATCGCTGGGAGAGAGGCTTCGCGTTTCGAACGTACCAGTGCAGAGATTTGCCGAGCCCGAGCTTCGCCGTCAGATTACAAGCTACGCAATCTCCGAGGGCGACCCGTTCCTCTTGGCGTATTACGTTGATGATGGTTCGGGCGGACTTCATCCTCCGCTCCACGTGATTCGATTTGCACGTAAGACGGAGGATCTTCAGCGCGCCGACCTTCCGGAGATTGGTGCGCTCTTTCAGGGCGACCACCGAATGGACTGCCTTGGGTCGGCACTCAGAATACGCCAACGGGACGACACAATCTATATCGAAACGCATGTCGGCCCTTCGGCAGGCTGCGTCATCATCCTCTCTTCGCTCCTCTCCTTCAAAGCCGCCACCTCAGGGTGGCTGCTCGGACTGTTGGGATCGGACTATGCCATCATCCGTCGCAGTGAAATCCATTTCATGTCTGTCCAGCCGCTGCACATCGACGTCTTTGACATCGCCCATAATCGTTCGGTCGAGGTCTATCCTCCGAAAGAGGACGTACTACGCCAGCAGTATTCTCACTTGATTCAGGCGAGGATCTCTGAGAGGTGGTGTATGGAAAACAACGCCCAGTGCGATCCCGACAACTTCGATACGGACATCAATGGCGGCATCGTCGTGAACGAAGCAGCAAGGGCGTTTGGTTTCGAGGCGATATTCGATGCAGGAGGCTTTGGGGAAGCCGCACAGAAACAGGTGCCTTCGCAGCGTGTCCTTTATATCTTTCGCGAGCGCGGCGGCGCATGGCAGCACCACGAGTTTGATCCGGCCGAACTGCAAGGCCGCTTTGGAGCCTTGAGCATGCAGGAACTGGTCACCCGAAATCCCGACGCCGCCTTCGAGCCAGTTACGCGCAAATAGATGCCTGCTAGCCCGGGCTAACCGCCCTCACCACAAATACTCCTTGGCAATCTCGCGCTTCTCGTACCCGTCGAGCACGTGCACCACCCGGATCTTCTTGAGCGACACCGGCGAAAGTTGCCCGATCGGAATATAAATGACCGCGCGTCCCACCCGCGAGGCGATGGTCTTGAAGATCGAGCGCGGCGGTTTGGCCGCCACGTAGACCACATAGTGGTGAATGGAATAATCGAGCGCCGCCAGCAGCAACCGCTCGGATTTCGATTCCGCGAACTCGTAGTCGGCATCCTGCCACACGTCGTACATGCGGCGCGGCGGAAGGCTCATCAGGAAGCCGCCGTATTCGGCGCGTCCGATGCCCGGGCCCACCAGGTGATCGAACGGCAACGTGGAGTAAAACGCCATGTCCGATTCGTTTTGATTCTCGCCGAGCCACGTCGTGGTATAGGGGTAACGGTCGTCGCGGTCGTCGTCGAAGATCACCACGATCGATCCCACTTCGCCGTGGATCTTTTGAAACTGCCGCACCCAGATGCGCCCTTCGTACCATTTGCGGATGGTCTCGCGCATGTCGATTCCGTCGAGGATTGAGGTCGTGAAGGGCTCGACCCGCACCCGCTCTTCGGAAAGGATGCTCTTGCCTTTCTTCTTCAGGAAGCGGCCGTAGTCCTCGACCACCAGGTCCTCGGGCGGATAGGAGCAGATGCTCGTGCCGTGCAACTGGCTGGCCCACTCGCCGGGAATCTTTTCCTTTTTGCGGGCCTTCAATCCGATGGGCCGCAAGCGCCGCTTGGTGCTGGGCAGACGGCGGCGCAGGCGGATGCGGCGCGTGTCCATCCAGACTTCGTCGCCGGCGATGCGCACCGTCATCAGGTCGCAGGCGGTCTGTTGCGGCGGGTAGCGGCTGGCCGCTTCCCACACCTCCCAGGCGTAGTTGTCGTCGGCCACGCCGCGGGCCGCCACGGCCAGGTCGAACAGGCCCGGGCTCAAATCGTTGCCCACCAGCGCCAGGTTGCGGGAATAGCGCGCCAGCAACCGCCGCTGCCAATGCGCCATGCGCTCGCCGGTGTTGGCTTCGTAATCCTTTTCCGCCTCGCGCAGCACGGCCAGTTGCGCGTGGCGCCGGTCGATCAGGTTGTCATCGCGGAGCAGGGGCCGGTAGCTTTCGTATCGCCACTGGAGTTGCGGATACTCCGCGCAGACTTCGCCCAGCGATTCGGGGTGGGCATTGAGCAGCTCGATTCCGTCGCGATGCGTCCGCGCCAGGGGCAGTGCCTGCGGCTCCTCCATGGCGTCCAGCACCGGATCGAGGAGGTTGAGCGAAATCACCACCAGGACGCGCGCCGAAGGGTCGGTGCCCTGCAGTTTCCACGCGATCCCGGCGGCGTGGCGCCCCAGTTCCGCGGAGCGCGGCTGCGGGTAGACGCGGTACGCTTCGACGTAACGATCGAGGCCGATATGGCGGATCGCGTAGGAATCCGGATAGGAGTCTTTGAGATGGGGCCGCTCGCCGGCGTCGGGATCGGCGAAAACGATCTCCGCTCCCGTTTCGAGGCCTGTGCGGATGGCCTCGGTGAAGGGGTCTGCCGGCTCGATCGGGACGTACACGGCGCGGTCTCCGCCGGCCGATTCGTCCGGATAAAAGATCAGTGAGATTTCCGGCAGCCGCTCGACCGCCCGCAGCCACGCCGGCTCGAGAGTGACCGGCAATTCCACCGCGATCACTTGGGGGCGGTCGCGCAAAATGGCGCGCCGCACTTCGATCGCGAACTCCAGCCGGCCCGGCGCCACCGGGAAGTACTGGAAGCGTCCCCGCTGGAGACTTCCCGCGTCAGGAAGCCGAAGGTCGCTCTCTTGGGACATAGCGCAACGCTTCCTCTCCCAGCACCTGCACCACCGCGATTTCGAGCGCCGCCGCCTCGTGCGTCCGTTCGGTAGCCAGGCTCTTGAGCTTGATGGCGAACCGCGCCACGTTGATGCCGTCGCGCGCAGTAAAGCGCTCATCGGAGGCGTGGGCCGTCTGCAGGAAATCCGTCACGTAGTCCAGGATGCGCTCTTCGGCGAATGGCAGGTTTTCCTTCAGAATCTGGTACTCCTCGTCGCGTTCCGGAAAATCGATGAAGATCTGCGGCTGCAGCCGGGAATGGATGTATTCGGGCAGCTCGAAGGTGGAGGCGTCGTCGTTCATGGTCGCCACCAGGCGGAAGTGCGGGTGAGCCTTGATCTTGATGCCGGCCACGATGGATTCCACGTAGCGCCGGTTGTCGAGCAGCGGCGCCAGGCTGGCCCAACTCTTCTCGCTCATGCGGTTGCCTTCGTCGATGATGGCGATTCCGCCGCGCAGCATGGCGGTCACCAGCGGCGACGCCACATAGCGCAAACTCCCCGCGCCCTCGATCACCGGCGTCACCAGCAGGTCCTCCGGGCGCGTATCCATGGTGGCCTGCAGGATGTAGACCTCGCGCCCCATGCGCCGGGCGGCGGCGTACGCCAGCGTGGTCTTGCCCACGCCGGGCTTGCCCAACAGGCGCGGATTCATGGGCAGGTCCTGATCGTTCACCACCATCCAGGCGGCCAGCAACTGCCGCATCAGCTCGCCCTGCCCCACCCATTTTGCGGACAGTTCATCCGGATGAGCCAGGTGCAGCGTGACGCCTTCGATCTCGACGGTCATAGGCTCCCTTTATTATCCGGCATGTGACGCAGCCATGCCCGTCAAGCATACCGCGAATGAGGGAACCGCCGGGGCCGAGTCAAAGATTACGAAGCACGATGCGCTGGACCTTGAGGAGGAGGTCCACTTCCTGCAGCGGAACCTCGAGCGCGACCGCGATCTGCTCCGGGGCGTCGCCCCTCCGGTGCATGCGCAGCACCTGGCTGCGCTTGTTCATATTCAAGCCGGATTTGGGCGGAGACGAAGTTGCGGCCGGAAGGCCCTGCTGCGGCAGGTCGCGCACCTGCGCGGAGAGGCTGTCGAGGATCTCCCGCCAGTTGCGCAGGGTGGCTTCGACGCTTCGACCGGCGGCCTTCATGCGGTTCTCCGCGGCATGAACCATGGCCCGCGTCCGCCACACCGCAAACAGGCTGGTCGCCAGGGCCGCCACGGCGAACACCGCCGAGACACCCGCAACCAGGGGAACGGCCCCCATGGAAGCTGCGATTCCGTTCATCGCAAGCTCCGCAGGCGGTCCTGCCGGCTGGCGATTTCCTGAATCCGCACGCCGTAGTTGCCCTCCACCACCACCACTTCTCCGCGCGCGATCAGGCAGTGGTTCACCAGCACTTCGACCATCTCGTTGATACTGCGGTCCAGTTCCACGATCGATCCGGTAGTCAGTTTGAGCACATCTTTCATCGGAACCTTGGCTTTGCCGAATGAAATGCTGACCGGTAGATCGACGTCCAGCAGGAGCTCCATGGTCCGCGAGACGGGAGCCGATCTGTCGGCGGGGCCGGCTTCAGCCTCCTGCGCAATGGCCATCTGACCGCCGGCTTCCGCGTCGGCGGGCGGCGGGGCGGTGACCAGGGTGACCAGTTGGGGGCTGAGCCCCATCAGCAAGGGTGGCTCACTGGGCGCGGCGCCTTCGAACGTGCCGGCGAAGGTGATCGTGACCGCCGCCCATTCTCCGGGCGGCGGATCCGGACCCCGCTCCGTGCCGGCTTCCGTGGTCACCTCGCGTCCCAGCAGCGAGCCGATCGAGCGCGCCATCACGGCGAGCGATTGTCCCAGGATTTCCACCCACGTGTTCTTCGCTTCGGTGGTCTCGACCGTCTCCAGGCCGGCTGCCTTGAGCGTGAGAGCCCCGGCCTGTTCCCAGGTGGCGCGCGGCGCAGCCACCCACGCGGTGACGACTTGCGGCGCCGCCTGGAAGGGCTGCTCCCACCACAGATACTCCTGGCCGCGCCCCAACTCGGATGCGGTTCCCCTGGCGGCCTGCCACTTTACTTCCGGCCGCTGATCGGTCATGGATTCGATTACCTGCGCCAGGCTCTCGGTCCACCGGTCCAGGAGCTGTTTGACGTTGTCCGCGCTGAAGACGTCGTCCTGGTTCATGCCGTCACCACGCCTCGCGAGGCCGGCCACTGTTTCGCCATGTGACTCCGCAACCGCAGAATCGCCTGCGATTTCAACTGCGAGATGCGGGATTCGTGCAGCTTGACCACTTGAGCGATCTCCCGCAAGGTCAGCTCTTCCTGGTAATAGAGACCGAGGACCGTACGTTCCATCGTGGGAATGCCGTCAATTCCCTCCGCCAGGAGCCGTTCCAGCTCCGATTTTTCCAGCATTTTGGAAGGAAGGTTGTCGTCGGCGTCGGGCAGGTAGTGCAGCAGGTCTTTACCGTGCTCGCCGGTGGTGTACTCGAGGCTCGCGATGTTCAAGCCGCGAATCTCCACCAGCCACTCGTGGTATTCCTCCAGCGAGATCTCCAATTCTTCGGCGATCTCCAGTTCGTCGGGAGCCCGCTTCAGGCGCTGCTCGGCGGTCGAAATCGCCGCTTCGATCCGCTTGGCCTGGCGGCGCTTCTGCCGCGGCGCCCAATCCAGACCGCGCAGGCTGTCAAGGATCGCTCCGCGGATTTTGTACTCGGCGTAGGTCTTCAACTTGACGTTGTGGCTCGGATCGAAGTTATCGATCGCCGCAATCAAACCGATCACGCCGGTCGAAATGAGATCTTCCAGACTGATGTTCTCGGGCAGCCGCTCCTGGATCCGTCGCGCAATCAACCGCACCTGTGGCAGGTGCTGCAATATGAGCCGTTCCCGCTCGTCGTCACTGATCGCCTCAGACACCGCATACGACTGCATACGCCTTCGCCTTGGCTTCGCTCCTAAGCCGCCGACTGTGCCCGGCTGCCTTGCCCGCCCAGAATCAACTCCGCGAGCCGGCTGCGGCGGGCAGCCTCCAGATCTTCCGGCACGCGCTGCCCCGTCGCAAAGAAGGACAGCGGCTTGCCGGTTCGCACCGACTCGTTGAAAATCGGGCCGAACGAGCCGGTCTCGTCCAGCCTGGTGAATATCAGACGCTGGGGCCGGAACGCTTCGAACGAATCCACCACACGAGATAGATCGGCGGATTTCATCGAGGACGATAGGACCATTTGCGTATCGATATCGCTGCGCGTGGAGAGAAACTGCGCCAGCCCGCCGAAATCGGCCACGTCGCCGGTTGCCAACCCCGGGGTATCGATGAAGATCAGCTCTTTGCCACGGTTCTCTTCGATCGCCTGGGCCAGCGCGGCGACTGTTTCCACTACCTGAAAACCGACGCCCAGGATGGTGGCGAAGCTCCGCAACTGTTCGGCCGCCGCCACGCGGTAGGTATCCGCCGAGAGGAGCAACACCGGCCGCCGGCTGGCCAGGCCGTAATTCACCGCCAGCTTGACCAGCGTGGTGGTCTTTCCCCCTCCGGGCGGACCGACCAGCGCCACGATGCGCGGCCGGGCTTCGCTCCGCCCGAGCAACGGCTCGACGCGGATGCGCGACTCCAGCTCTTCGGCCAGCGCGCGCTGGAACCGGGCGCCGTCGATTCGTTCGGGCACTCGCGCCTTCGCCGCGAGCGGCGGCGCCAGCCTGGCTTCGGCGGCGCTTACGATCTCGCGCGCCAGGTCCGGCGCCAGCTCGCTCGCCGCAAGGGAAGCATACGCGTCGGAAACGTCCGGCGCAGCCCGCCACTCGGCGGGAGCAAAGGCCGTGCGCGTCAGCGCCCTCCGCATTCCTTCCAGTTCCTTCTTCAGGTGCGCGACTTCGACCGACAGCCGGTCGCCCGCCGCCACTCGGCTGGCCGGCCCGCCCGAGACGGGCATCGCGCCTGGCGGCGAGGCCATCTCCGCCGCGGCCGCCAGATCAGTCACGATGACCACTTCGTAATCGCCCAGGTGACGTGTTTCCGGCGACGTCCGGCGGCTGTTGACCAGCATGGCGTCCGGCCCCAGTTCCGCCCGCGCCATCGCCATGCCGTCTTCCACCGAGTTGGCGTAATAGCTCTTGATTCTCATCCCTACGGGTTCCTCGTGCTTGCGGCGAAGCGCGTCCGGCCCTGTCCGGCCTCGTTTGATCTATCGTCGGGCGCGCCCCATTCCTGTAGATCCCGGCTCACGAGAGATTCCCCAAAGATTGCACCCGCAGGCCCGGTGGCACTTCGTTATGGGCGATGAAGTAGAGGTTGGGAATGCTCGCTTCGGTGATCTGGCGCAGGAAGGCACGGGCGCCCGCGGAAGTGATTGCCACCACCGGAGTCTCCGGCGACCCCACCCGCGACGCCACGCGGTTGAGTATGTCGCGGATGGCCTGCGGCGCGAGCGACAGATGGCTGCTCTGCTCGCCGTGCTCGACGGCGGCCTCCACCGTCTGCTCGATCGAGGGATCCACGAACCACGCCGCCAGTTCCCCGGTCCGGCCGAGATACGGCTTCACCACCGCGCGCCGTAGTGTCTGCCGCACGTATTCGCTAAGCAGCATCGGGTTGCGTGTCGCGCCGGCCGCTTCGCCGAGCGCCTCCAGAATCGAAACCGCGTCGCGAATGGAGACCCGCTCCCGCAACAGGTTCTGTAATACTCTCTGCACCGTCGCCAGCGGCAGCAGCTTGGGAACCAGGTCTTCCACCACCTTGGGATGTTCCACGGCCACCCGGTCGAGCAGCCGTTTGGCGTCCTGGCGCGAGAATAACTCGTGCGCGTGGCGGCGGATGGCTTCGGAAAGATGCGTGCCCAGCACGCTCACCGGATCCACCACCGTGTAACCCGAATTGCGCGCCCGCTCCGCCCGTTCGGCGGGAATCCATAGCGCGCTCATCCCGAAGGCCGGTTCCCGCGTGGCCTGTCCTTCGAGCGCCGTCTGTCCGTGCCCGGTGGGAATGGCCAGCTCGCAACCCTGCGGCAGCTCGTACCGCGAGATCTCCACGCCCTTCAGGGAGATCACATACTCGCGGCTGCGCAGGGACAGATTGTCGGTCACCCGCACCGGCGGAAGCAGGTATCCGAGTTCGCTCGCCAGTTGCCGCCGGATGGTCGAAATCCGCCGCAACAGCGCCGAATCCTGCGCGCCCTCCACCAGCCCCACCAGTCCCAGCCCCACTTCGATGGCCAGCGGTTCCACGCGCAGCAGCGTCTCCAGGTTGTCTTTGGCCGAGGCCGGCTTCTGCTCCGGCGGCGCGGTCTTCTCCCTAACCTCTTTCCGCCGCATCCGCCAGCCGACCGCGCTCGCGCCCGTTCCCAGCAGCAGGAACGGCAGCTTCGGCATCCCCGGCAGCAAGGTCAGCGCCACCAGCACACCCCCCGCCAGCATCAGCGGCCGCGAGTTGTTGAAGATCTGTTTTTGGAATTCGGCGCCCAGGCGCGCGTCGGAACTCGCGCGCGTGACAATCAAGCCTCCCGAAATGGAAATCATCAGCGCCGGAATCACCGTCACCAGGCCGTCGCCGATCGTCAACACGGTGTAGGTTTCGAGCGCCTTGCTGAAATCCATGCCGTGCTGCAGCACCCCAATCAGGAGCCCCGCCACGATGTTGATGCCGGTGATCAGGATGCTGGCCACCGCGTCGCGCTGCGTGAAGCGCGAAGCTCCGTCCATGGCGCCGTAAAACTCGGCTTCGGTCGCCAGTTGCTTGCGCCGCCGCTTGGCTTCGGTTTCGTCGATCAGCCCGCCGTTCAGGTCCGAGTCGATGGACATCTGCTTGCCCGGTAACGCGTCCAGGGTGAAGCGCGCCGTAACCTCCGAAATGCGTACCGCGCCGTGATTGATCACCACGTACTGGATCGCGATCAGGACCAGGAAAATCACCGCCCCGATGATGTAATTGCCGCCCACCACGAAGCTGCCGAATGCGCCGATCACCTGGCCTGCGGCCGTAGTCCCCGTGTTTCCGTTCAGCAGGATCAACCGCGAAGACGAGATGTTCAGCGCCAGCCGGAACAACGTCAGCAACAGCAGCGTGGTCGGGAACGAAGTGAATTCGACCGGCCGCACCAGGTACAGCGAGACCATCATGACGGTGATCGACATCAGCAGATCGCTGACGATCAGCAGGTCCAGCACGAAGCCGGGCATCGGTATGATCAGCGCAATCACGATTCCCAGCACCGCCAGCGGCACCGCCAACTGACGGAACTCTTCGAACGCCAGCCCGCGCACCCAGCCGGGAGATCCCCCTGCTGCCGTCAACCCGGCCGGCGCCGCCATGGTTTTCGCGGGTGTCATGAGTCTAGCCGGGGAGCCTCCCGTTCATGAGTTTGAAAATGTACGCCAGAATCTCCGCCACCGCGCGGTACAGATGCGGCGGGATCTCCTGCCCCACTTCCACCGACTGGTATAGCGCCTGCGCCAGAGGCGGATTCTCGATGATCGGCACCTGGTGCTCCACGGCCTTCTGGCGGATGCGCAGCGCCAGATAATTCTTGCCCTTGGCCACCACCACCGGCGCCGCCATGCTCTCCACCTGGTAGCGGATGGCCACTGCAAAATGCGTGGGATTCACCACCACCGCCGTGGCTTTGGGAACCTCCTTCATCATCTGGCGCCGCAACCGCTCGCGCTGCAGCCGGCGAATCCGCGCCCTCATCTGCGGATTGCCTTCCAGGTCCTTCATCTCTTCCTTGATGTCCTGCTTGCTCATGCGCAGGTCTTGCTTGTAGCGGTGCATCTGCCGGACCAGGTCCACCGCGCCAAAGACCAGGAACAGGCCGGCGGCTTTCCAGAACAGTTCGATCAGAGAGCCGCCGATAAACCGCGAGCCGTTCTCCACGCTCGCGAGCGGCAACGCGAGGATCTCCTCCAGCTTGTGGCCCGCCATGGCGTACACCGCCCACAGGAAGAGCGGCAGCAGAATCACCGCCTGGAACAACATCGGCAGGTTCTGCCGCGGCAGCTCGCGCAACTTGGAAAGCGGATACAGCCGCGCCGGGTCCGGCGCCAGCTTCTTGAGGCTGAACCCGAAACGCGTGGTGATCAGCCGGAACGCGAGCGTCGCCAATGCCACCGCCATGCCGCCCAGCGCCAGCGGCAGAAAGTGCTGCCAGAAGAGCCGCCAGGCGATGTGCGTCAGGTCGGCCGTCCCCCACCCGCCGGCGAAGGCGCGCGCCAACAGCCAGCGCGTGGTCTCGCGGAATTGCGCCCACCAGTGTCCTCCCCCCAAGCCCAGCAGCCCCAGGAACACCATGAACTGCAGCGCTCCGACGAATTCTCGCGCGGAGGGAAACTGGCCTTCTTCCCGCGCCTTCTCCAGGCGCCGCTCGGTCGGTTGCTCGGTCTTCGAGGATCGGTCCGCCATCCCGCCTCATATCCCCAACATCCGCCGCGCCGCCGACCAGGCCTGGCCGCTCGACTGCATCAGAATGCGCGGGAACAGTACCATCACCCAGCTCAACACCACCAGAGCCGTCAGCATTTTCGCCGGAAATGCCAGCGCCAGCAGTTGCATTTGCTGGTTCAGCCGGCCGAGCAGGGCCAAGGCGAAATCCACCAGCACCAGCAGCGCCACCACCGGCAGCGCCAGGCGCACCCCGACGGAAAACATGCCGGAGGCCAGCCTAATCACAGCCTCCCCCGCCGGCACGCCCAAAACGTAGGTCCCGGCCGGAATCCGGTCCAGGCTCTGCGCGAACAGCCGCAGGATCTCGCGGTCGAGCCCCAGCGCGAAAAACAACATGCTCGCCGCCAGTTGTGCGAACACCAGCAGCACGCCGGAATCGGCCTCCGTGTTCGGATCGATGGTCTGGGCGTATGCGTAACCGGCCTGCAGCCCCAGCACCTGCGCCGCCAGCGTGAAGGCCTCGAGCACAATCGCCACCGTCACGCCGATCGAGATCCCCACCACGGCCTCCGACGCCACCCATGCGGTCATCTGCATGGCGGTCACCCGGCCGGCTTCGACCACCGGCCAGCGCGCCGAAAGCGCCAGCGTGAATCCCAATGCCAGCGCCGCGCGCACCGGTTCAGGCGCGCCCTTCACCCCCGGCAGCGGCACGAAGGTGAGCGCTCCCCCCACCCGCGCCAGCACTAGCAGGAAGCCGTACAGCGTGCCCGCCGAAAGCACGAGCTCAGTGGGCATACCGGCCCAGATCCCCCAGCAGCGCCGCGGTGTAGGCGCAGATCTTTTGCAGCATCCACGGCATCATAAGCAGCAGTCCCAGCAGAAACGCAATCAGCCGCGGGATCGTGCTGAAGGCGCTGTCCTGCATCGACGTGGCGATCTGCACCAGGCTGATTGCGATGCCGGCGAAGAATCCAATCGCCAGCAGCGGCGCCGCCAGCCAGAACGTCGTCATGAGACATTCGCGGATGATCTGGACAGCCGCTTCCGGGGTCATGAGTAGAAACTCTTCATCAGCGAGCCGACTACCAGATTCCACCCGTCCACCAGGACAAACAGCATAATCTTGAAGGGCGCCGAGATCATCACCGGAGGCAGTTGCACCATGCCCACCGAAAGCGTCACCGATGCCACCACCAGGTCGATCACCAGAAACGGCAGGAACAGCACCGCCCCGATCTGGAAGCCGATCTTCAATTCGGAAAGAATGTAGGCCGGGATCAGGACTTTGAGATCGAGATCCGCCGGCGCGTGCGGCGCCGGTTGACGGGCGATTTCGAGGAACAACCGAATGTCCTTCTCCCGCGCGAACCGCACCAGAAACGTGCGCAACGGCTGGGAAGCCGCGTCCATGGCCTGCTGCGGAGTCATTTTGCCGGCTTCCAGCGGCTCCCAGCCCTGGTGATACATGTCGGCCGCCACCGGCTGCATGATCACGATCGTCAGAAACAGGGCCAGGCCGAGCAGCACCTGATTGGAGGGCGTGGACTGCGTTCCCAGCGCTTGCCGCAGGAAGTGCAGCACCACGGTGATGCGCAGGAACGGCGTCATGGCCATCACCGCGGCGGGCAAGAGCGTGAGCAGCGTCAGCAGAATCACCACCTGCATGGGCACGCTCAATCCCGAAGAGTCTTTTCCGGCCGATATGCCGAGCAGGGAGAAGGGTTCGGCCGCTCCGCTCGCCAACGGCACTGCCGCCGCCACCGCCATCACGCGAAGCAGTCTCACCGCCCCGCCTCTCGCGCGCCGTCAATCTCCCGGCTCGAGAAACTCTCGACCAGCGCACACCCGGCAGGCGACGCCGCCACCAGCATCGTCCGGTCGCCCAAGCGCACCAGATGCAGCGTGTGTTGTGGCCCCAGCGCCAACCGCTCGAGACACTCCATCCTTCGTCCCGCCGCTCTTCTCGCCGGCAAAATCCCGGCGATGCCGCGCCGCCGCAACCACCATAGCGTGGCGGCCAGCAGCGCCAGCACCAACCCCACCGCTCCCATCTGTCCGATCCATTCCATACAGATCCGTCCTCAGTTTTCCCGGAAGTCGGTGATCCGCACCCCCAGCCTGTTTTCGATCACCACCACCTCGCCTGAGCCGCACAGCACGCCGCCGATGTAGATGTCTATGTTTTCGCTGGCCGAGCGCGCGGTCACGATCACGCTGCCCTCTTCCAGGCGCAGCACCTCGCTTGTGCTCATCACCCGCCGGTCGAGTTCGACTTCGATCTCCACCGGGACATCCCCCAATGGCGCTATTTCTTCCTGGGGATTCATCGGCGGATCAGCGGATTAAGTTGATAGTGTCCTGGCTCAACTGATCGGCCGTGGTGACCACCTTGCCGTTGGCTTCATACGCCCGCTGGTAGACAATCAGGTTCGTGAATTCCGAGGCGATGTCCACCGTGGACGCTTCCACCGAGCCGCCCTCGATGGTTCCGCGGCCTCCCGTTCCCGGCGTGCCGATGGATGGCGTGGCGGTCAACTCGCTGAGCTGGAAGTTGTTGTTGCCCGCGGCAATCAGCGTATTGGGGTTGCGGATGGAAGCCAGCGCCACCTGGCCCACGGTGACCTGTTCGCCGTCCGAATACTGCGCCACGATCGCCCCGCCGTCCGCCAGGCCCACGTTCACCAGTTCCGCCGCCGCCGCCCCGTTCTGCGAACTCGCCGACGAGGCCGACGGTTGCCCAAACTGCGTGATCCTGCCCGATTGGTCGCTGTTGTACGGATTCCAGGTGATGGTTTGGCCCGAAGCCGCGCCATCGGCCAGGTCCGGCAGAGTAATGGTGATCGGGCTGCCGTATGCGGGTCCGGTCAACTGCCCGGTGGCGTCGAAGGTCATCGGCTGGTTCGAGATGATCGTCGACGCGGTCGGGTCCACCAGATCCGACCCCGGAATCGACACCGAGTAATTCCACGCATTGGACCCCGTCTTTTCAAAGCTGAGCGTCAGCACGTGGGAGGTCCCCAAGCTGTCGTAGACCGTCATCGGCACCGAAAAATCCGACGTTGCGTCCGCCGTCGCCGCCGAGTTCAGGTTCATGTCGACCGTGAACGACGACGTCGGTGTCGGGGCTTTCAGCGAACCCACCGGCACCACGATATTGCCGATCGGGCCGTTGGTATCCACCTGCCCCGTAGTCGGATCGATGGTGGTCCAGCCCTGCACCATATCGCCTGTGTCGGTCAGCAGGTTGCCGCTCTTATCCGTCTCGAAGTTGCCGGCGCGCGTATAGTACTGGTTGCCGGAGGAGTCGTGGACGACGAAGAACCCGTCTCCCTGGACTGCCGCATCCAGCACTCCGGCGCTCGACTGAATCGCCCCCTGCGTGAATTCCCGGACCGTGAACGGCGTCCCGGTCCCGAATCCCACCTGCGTGTCGCCCAAGCCGGCGCCCAGCGACTGCGTCACCAGATCGCGGAAACAGACCTCGCTGGTCTTGAATCCGGGCGTGTCCATGTTCGCCAGGTTGTTGCCCACCACGTCGATGGCGGTGGAAGTCGCGTCGAGAGCCGATAGCGCGGTTGAAAACGATGTAAACATGAGATTCTCCGTTAAGTTGGTGAAGCCTTAGCTGCTGGTCTGGCGGGCCACCAGTTGATCCAGATCCTGGCGGATGGCCGAAATGTCCTCGCCGGAGGCGGCGGATTGCTGCAGTTGCTGAAACTGCGCCAACTGCGTCACGAACGTGGTGCTGTCCATCGGGGCGGTCGGGTCTTGATTCTGGAGCTGCGCCACCAGAAGCTGCAGAAACATATCCTGGTCTTGACTCGCGGCCGTCGAGCTCGGGCTGCCCGTGGAACTGGAACTCTGGCCGCTGGATGCATCGTTGCGTGACACTGCCAGCGGTAGGATCGTAGTCATACTGATGTGCCTCCTGGCGCCGCGGTCGCGGCGCAGTCTATGGAATGGATGAGAAGAGCCATGCGAAGTCCTTTCCTGCGTCAGGCGATGGGGTATCGTTCTCCTGAACCTTGGGTTTGGGTTGCGGCTGCGGGTCGCGCTGCCGCTGCCCGCCGTTCTGTCCCGGCTGGCGCTCGGAATTCTGCGACGCCGCCCCGGGCGCCGCTTCCGCGGTCCGCTGGCGTTCGGCCGTGCCCGCCGGATGCCAGGTCTCGGCGCGGAATCCGGTCTGTTCCAGCTTGCTGGCGAGCGCCGGCAGATCTTCGCGCAGTTCCCCGGCCAGCCCGCTGTTGGGAGTGCGCACCTCGACGTGCATGTCGCCCGCGCGCTCCGAAACCCGCACTTCCACCCGCCGGTCTCCCTGGCCCGCCAATTCCAACTTGATATCGTGCGCGGCCGCTGGCTTGGGTGCTGCGGGAGCGGCCGCCGGCTCGGTGGCCGCAGCCGGCGGCGGGGAATCCGGAGTGCTTTCGCGCGGCCTCGCGTCGTTTGCCGCCGGCGGCTGCGGGGCGGTTGCCGGACGCGCCGTCACCGCCGGCTCAGGCGCCCCTGCAGCGGAGACTTCCGGTTTGCGAACCGGTTCCCGTGAGACATCCGGCTGCCCGGTCGAAGCGGCCGGGGTATCGTGCAAATTCTCTCGCCTGCCGTGTCCCGTCTCGCCGGTCGCCGCCGGCGCCGCCACAGCCTTCGCGGTTTCGACCGGCTCGGCCCCTGAATTCGCGGCTTCGCCACCTGGCGCTTCCGGCGCCGCCGCCACTGGGCGGAGCCGCGCGGTGAAAGCCACCACCATCGGTCGCGCCTCGCTCGTTTCCATCGCGTCGTCTTGCGGTTCCAAGGCCGCCGGCGCGGAGCTGGTGGCCGGTTGCCCGCCAGCAGCCGCCGTTTCCGAAGCCCCTCCGCTGTGAACCGTAATCGAATCCGCTTGGCTAGCTGCGGTAGTCTGCTGCGCCACTGTCGGCGCCGCGAGCGGTTGGCCGCTCACGGTCCCTGCGTTGGTCTCCCCGTTCTTCCCGGTCGCGCTTTGGGAGGGCGATCGCCCTTCACGCCGCGGACGGGGCGGCCTATCTGGTTCTAGCACGGGTCCTGCCGCCGGCCGCTCGGCGGCCGGCAACCCGGCGGCGGGGAGTTGTGTCTGCGCCGGAACTATTCTCGCGGTGGACGAAACCTGCAAACCATCGGAGCGGCCTCGAACCGCTTGCTGTTCTGGCGCGACCGCTGGCCGATTCTCCGTGCCCCCCGTCCGCGCCTGCGGAGCGCTCGGGCCGGCTTTGGCCACGGAGCGAGCACTGGCTGTCTGCGGGGGTGGCGCCGCCGGCAACTGGAGGCGCTCGATGCCGGCTTTGGCCACGGATCGAGCGCTGGCTGTCTGCGGGAGCTTTACCTCCGTGTCCCCCGTCCGCGCCTGCGGACCGCTCGGGCCGGCTTTGGCCACGGAGCGAGCGCTGGCTGTCTGCGGGAGCTTTACCTCCGTACCCGCCTGCGCCACGTCTGGCACCCGCTGAGACTTCGCCGCAGCCCCGCCAGGTCTCTGACCGCATGGCTTGGTGTCCTCGCACAACCCCTCTCTCACGGGACGCCCACTGGGCCCGGCTCCGATAGGAGCGCCGGGCGTCAGCGAGCGGGGGTCGTCTGGCGCATTTCCTCTTGGGGTCGGTGAGCCAGTCGTCTCCTGCTCTGCCGCAGCCTCGTTGCGATCCTGCCTGCCGCCCCCTGCCCGTCGATCGCCGGCCGTCTGCCGGAACTCTGCCTCCGCGCCCGCCTGAGCCGCGTTTCGGAACCGCTGAGACTCCGCGGCAGCCCCGCCCGCCGTCTCCCGGTCTGACGCGGCCGTTCCCGCCGCAAGCTTCGAATCCGGCGCACGGTTTTCCATCGCCGGCGCGGCGGCCGGAGGCAACTCCGCGCGATCCTCCGGCGCGTCCGGCCAGTCGCTCATCGGCGTCGAGATCTCGACCGGCGGCGGAGCGCCCGGTTGCGGAGCCATCTTCACCAGGGCCGCCGCATCGCCAGACGTCTCCGGCGACGCCGCTCGTTCGGCAGCCAGGCTATTGTTAGTGCGGACCCCATCCTCGGTCTCCGCGGCGCCCTCAGCCGGCTTTGCCGGATGGCTCACCTGCGGAGTGGCTGTCTCGACCGCCATCCAGAAGGCCGCCTGCGGCCCGTCTTCTTTCTTGACGGCCGGGGCGTTGCCGGCTTCGCCCGCGCTCACCAGGCTCTCCAGCAGCGTGGTGAACCGCGCCTGCGGTCTTGCGGCCGGCGTTGCGGCCTGTCCCGGCGGTCCGGCCGCTGTCGCGCCGCCCGCTTCCTTGCGCCACGGGCCGGAAGACCCGTCGAGCGCGTTGCCCGCGAGAGCCGGCGCCGGCGCCTGGCCGACGGTCGGGAATGCTTGTGGAGCGAGGGGCTGCACGCCGTCTCCATTGCAGATCGGCGTCCAAACGGCGCGCGCACATTCTTCAACCGGTTACCGCGCCCGAGTGTGGCAAGAGATTGCCACGCAGCCTGTCCGCGACAAGAAACTGTCGCGCCTCCACGCCTCCCCGTCATCGCTCATCGGCCACTGTTCGTGTAGTTTGAGAGATTTACACCTCTTACTCTCCCTTGGCCCCCGGCTTGCACTCTCCTCCCCGCTATGGATCCCTTGACCGCTATCGCGGCCAGCGGCCTTCGTGCCCGCATGGAATCGCTCGACCTCATGGCCAACAATGCCGCCAACTCCTCCACCAGCGGATACAAGGCCGATCGCGAGTTCTACAGCCTCTACGTCGCTCCGGAAGCTCAGGATGCCGGTTCCTCCTCCACCATGCCGCTCATCGAGAGCCCCTGGACCGACCTTACCCAGGGCACCCTCCGCCCCACCGGAAACTCGCTCGACCTGGCCCTCTCCGGCAAAGGCTTCTTCAGCGTCGATGGCCCCACCGGGGCGCTCTATACGCGCAATGGAAACTTTCGCCTGGACCCCAGCGGCAGACTGGTCACCGCCGATGGCTACCGCGTGCGGGGCGCCGCCGGCGCCGTGACCCTGCAAGCTTCGCTCCCCATTGATATTTCAAGCGACGGCTCCATCCAGCAAGGCGGCCAGACCGTGGGGCAACTCTCCATCGCCGATTTTCCCGGCGCGATCGGACTCCTCAAGCAAGGCTCCAATTATTTCCGCGCCGCCGATCCGAACTTGACGCCCGCGGCGGCCACCGGCGCGTCCGTCGAGCAGGGTAAGCTCGAAGATTCCAATGCCGGCTCCGCCCAGGCGGCCATTAGTGTCGTCGGGATCATGCGCCAGTTCGAAATGCTGCAAAAAGCCGCCCAAATCGGCAACGACATGGGCAAACAGGCGATCGAGCAGGTCGCCCGAGTAGGTTCCTGACAGGAGATCCGATGACCAGAGCACTCTACAGCGCCGCCAGCGGCATGAAAGCGCAGGAAACCAACATCGATAACATCGCCAACAATCTGGCCAATGCCAACACCGTGGGCTACAAGATGCGCCGCGCCCAATTCCAGGACTTGATGTACCAGAGCGTGTTGCAGCCCGGCACGGCGTCCGGCCAGCAGACCGTCGTGCCGGCCGGACTGCAACTCGGCCTCGGCACGCGCGCCACTTCGAACGAGATCATCTTCAGCCAGGGAGCCTTCACCCAAACCAGCAATCCGCTGGACCTGGTGATTCAGGGCAACGGCTTTTTCCAGGTGCAACAGCCCACCGGCAACCTTGCTTATACCCGCGCCGGCGAATTCCAGCTCGATAAGAACGGCAACATCGTCGACGCCAACGGCAACCCCATCCAGCCGCAAATCACCATCCCGCCGGAGGCCCAGGCCATCACCATCGCCTCCGACGGCACCATCTCCTACACTCTCCCCAACCAGATCGCCGCCCAGCAGGCCGGGCAGATCCAGCTCGCCACCTTCCAGAATCCGGCCGGGCTCAACAGCCTCGGCAACGGCCTGTACCTGCCCACCGATGCCTCGGGCGATCCTACCGTCGGTGTGCCCGGCAGCGCCGAAGGCATGGGCTCCCTGTTGCAGGGATATACCGAGCAGTCCAACGTTTCCATCGTCGACGAGTTCATTAACCTGATCCAGGCGCAGCGCAGCTACGAAGCTAATTCCAAAGTGGTTTCCGCCGCCAACGACATGTATCAGCAGGTCAACAATCTCCAGCGATGATCCCGCTCGCTCCATTCGCCGTCTCCGCCTGCCTGGCCGTCAGTCCCGGCTCGGATCGCATCCTGATCCGCGATCTGGCCGGCGCCTTTCCGGGCCTGGAACCGGCCGCATCCGATCTCGCCGTTGCGCTCGCTCCGGCGCCCGGCACCGAGCGCGTGTTCCGGCTGCCGGAGCTGCGCCGTCTGGCCGCGCGCTTCAACCTGCCTGTCGCACCCGCCTTGGAAGTCTGTGTCGCCCGCCCAGTCTCGCCGCCCGATCCCGCCCTGTTTCTGGCCGCCATGCGGAAGGAATTGCCGCGAGCCGCCATCGAAATTGAGGACTACAGCCGCCAGCCGGTGCCCGCGGGCGAGTTGGCCTTTCCCGCATCCTCTTTGCGCCGCGCCCCTCGGGAGACTCTCTGGATCGGCTACGTCCGCTACGCCGGCAACCGGCGCTTCACCGTCTGGGCCCGCGTCAAGCTCTCCATCCCGGTCGAGCGCGTGGTCGCCGCCGCCGATCTCGCCCCCAACCGGCCCATCGACGCGGCCCAACTGCGCCTCGAAACGCGGCAAGAGTCTTTTTCCGACGGCGCGTTCCCGAAGTCCATCGGCGAGGTCGCCGGCAAGTGGCCGCGCGTCGCCATTCGCGCCGGCTCTTCCATCCGCGCCGTCGAACTCCAGGTTCCTCCCGACGTGGTCCGCGGAGAGACCGTTCACGTCACAGTCCGCGACGGCGGCGCGCTGGTTTCACTCGAAGCTCGCGCCGAAGCTTCCGGCTCGCGCGGCGATACGATCCCGGTTTCCAATCCGGCTTCCCACCGGCGGTTCCGGGCGCGCATCGAAGGCCAGGGCCGCGTCTCGGTCGACAGTTCGCTTCCAAAGGTGAATCCATGAAACGGCTTGGTATTCTGGCAGTCTCGCTTTCACTGGCCGTCTGCGTCCACACCGCGCTCGCGGCCGCCAAGAAGAAGGGCACGGCCGCTCCCACTGCGCCCACGCCGCTCGACCGCTACGTGGCCGAGGCCGAAGCCCGCCGCTCCGCCGCATCGGCCTCGACCACCCCCGGCTCCATCTGGCTGGCCGGCTCGCGCCTGGCCGACGCCGCCCGCGACGTGCGCGCCAGCCAAGTGGATGACGTGCTCACCGTGGTGGTCGCCGAGCAGGCCTCCGCCGTTACCACCGGCAATCTCAAGACGGCGCGCACTTCCAGCACCAAGAACGGCATCGCCGCCCTGGCGGGCATCACCAAAGCCACCGGCGTGCTGGCCAATCTCGCGAACGTCTCCGGCGACACCGAACTCTCCGGCCAGGGAACCACCAGCCGCACCACCACCCTGTCCACCACCCTCACCGCCCGCGTCACTCACGTGCTGCCTAACGGCGGTCTCGAGGTGGAGGCCACCAAGGATATCCAGATCAATTCCGAAAGGCAGGTCATCACCGTGCGTGGGGTGGTCCGCCCCGCCGACATCGACCCCACCAACAGCGTCCAGTCCAACCGGCTCGGCGAACTGGAAGTCCGCGTCAACGGCAAGGGCGTGGTGAATGACGCCATCAAACGTCCCTTCTTCCTCTACCGGCTGTTGCTCGGGCTGCTGCCTTTCTGAAGATGAAACCATCCTTCCTGGCTCTCTCCATGGCCGCCTCGCTTCTGGCCTCCTCGCTCGCGGCGGCGCGTTTGAAGGATCTCGTCGATATCGAGGGCGTCCGCGAAAACCAGTTGGTCGGTTACGGCCTGGTGGTCGGTCTGGCCGGCAAAGGGGATACCCAGCAGACCGTCTTCTCCAATCAGAGCCTCACCAACCTCCTGGAACGTATGGGCGTTGCGGTTTCTCCGACGGCCATCCGCGTGAAGAACACCGCCGCTGTCATGGTCACCGCCACGCTTCCGGCCTTTGCCCAGCCCGGGCAGCGCATCGACACCACCGTGGCCGCCATTGGAGACGCCGCCACCCTGCAGGGCGGCATTCTGATTCTGACCTCCCTGCGCGGCGCCGATGGCCAGGTCTACGCCGTAGCGCAGGGTCCGGTGGTGACCGGCGGATTCGTTGCCGGCCGCGGCGGCGCAAGCCAGACCGTCAACCATCCCACCGTGGGACGCGCGCCCAACGGCGCCACCGTCGAGCGGCCCGCTCCTTCGGTCGCCCCCAAATCCACCGTGCATCTGCAATTGCGCCAGGCCGACTTCACCACTTCGAGCCGCATCGTCGCGGCCATCAACCAGAAGTTCGCGGCCCAGGACGCTCCCGCCGCGCGCGCCGAAAATTCCGGCCTGGTGAGCGTGTCGATTCCGGCCCCCTTCGCGTCCCGCACCACCGAATTCCTGTCCGAACTCGAGAATCTCACCGTGGAGGCCGACCGCCCCGCCCGCGTGATCGTCAACGAGCGCACCGGCACCATCGTCCTTGGCAAGGACGTGCGCGTCGCGCCGGTCGCCATTCTGCATGGCAATCTCAACGTGGAAATCCAGACCAGCCTGGAGGTGTCGCAGCCCGCCCCGCTCTCGCAGGGCTCTACCGAGGTGGTGCCGCAAACCACCGTCGGCGCCAAAGAGGAAAAAGCGCGCAGCGTCGTGCTGAAGCAAGGCGCCACCGTCGAAGAACTCTGCCGCGCGCTGGCCGCCATCGGTTCCACCCCGCGCGACATTATCGCCATCCTGCAGAGCTTGCACTCCGCCGGCGCGCTCGAAGCCGAAATTGAGGTGATCTAATGAGCCCCTCCAACCCCGCGAATTCGGTGGGCCAGATGGCAGCCTCGCTGGCGCTCACCCGCACACCGCCGGCCCAGACCGACACCCCCGCCAAAATCAAGGATGCCGCCCAGCAATTCGAAGCTCTCCTGCTGGCGCAGATTCTCCACTCCGCGCACGAAAGCGGCGGCGGCTGGCTCGGTTCGGGCGGCGATTCCTCAAGCGATAGCCTCGGCGATTACGCCGAACAGCAGTTAGCCGCCGTCATGGCCAAAAACGGTGGCTTGGGCCTCGCTAAGATGATCGCCCAAGGCCTCGAACGCAAGGGCAATCCCTCCCAACCGCCGCCGTCCCCATAGAGAGGCTGCTGAAAAACCCCATTTCAGCCGCTGATGAACCTAGCGCCCCGAAGCCGCAATCAAACGACCGAAGAACTCATCGGCGGCCAAGCCTTTTTCATCAACCTCTAGAGCCGGTCCAGGCATTCGCGCGAACCTGCGGCCGCCTCTCTCACCGCCCCGCTAGAAGCTCCAGGCCGACGGCCCGTATGCCGCGGCCGACTCCGCCGGCGGCCTCTGTGCCCAGGGATTCTCTGGCGGCGCCGTCGGCTGCGCTTCCCGCTCTACCCCCTGCCACGCCTCCGCCAGCGTGGCCAACAACCCCAGCACTTCGGCCAGCGGCCCGTCGGCTTGTTGGAAATTCGCTTCCAGCAGCCTCCGCTGCATGTAATCGTATAGTTGCGCCAGCCGCGCGCTGATCTCGCCGCCGCGATCATGATCGAGCGCCGCCACCAGTTCCTGCAGAATGCCGAATGCCTTGGTGATCGAACGCGACCGCGCCGCGATCTCTCCCGCCGCCAGATGCCGCCGCGCCTCCCGCACCGCCTCTATCGCGGCCTCGTACAGCAGATGTACCAGTTCCAGCGGATCCGCCGAGAGTACCCGGCTTTCCAGATATGCGTCGCGCGCGTTCTGCCACATTCTCGTTCTCCCCACTCCCTCTCATCGGCAGATCTGGCGGCTTCCTTACGCCTCAGCCCTTGCCCGTCTTCAGATTCGCCGCCAGTTGCAATACGTATTCCGGCGGAATCTGCGCAACCACATCCTTGGTCTTACGATCGACCACTTTGATTACCATGCGCTTCGTCTGCGGATCCTTCTGAAACACCAGGTCGTTCTCCTGCCCGAACATTTCCGTGCTATTCAGCGCCTTGACGGCTTGAACCACTTCCCGGTTCTCCGCCGCTTTTTCCACTGGAACGGGTGTCGCTGCCGATGGCAAATCCTGCGAAATTCGATTCAGAGCGGTAATATCCATAACAGCTCCTCGGGAGAAAGCTCGGACCCGGCTCGGTGTCTCCTTTGCCGCACCCGCCTTCTCCGCACCTTCCTTATCGGCCCACCACCCGAAAACTGTAAGTCACGAATCCCCCATCCCCGCCGAAAAGTTAAGCAAAAGGATTCTATGCCCAAACCGGTCGCGGTCATCGGAATCGACCCCCGCGAGCTTCGCTGGCTCCGTATGCTCCTCGCCCTGCTCCGCCATCCCGATTCCAGCGTCGCCGAACTCGCCCGCCAGGCCCTCCTTTATCTCAATGAGGCCGCCCAGCGACGCGCCGTCCCCCGCGCCGAGCCCATCGACCACGCCGGGTAGCGCTAGCGCGCATTTCTCACCCCCTGGCCCGAGGAGGTGGCGCACGCACTCGCGCGTGCGCCACCTCGCGGCCCCATTCGTGATCGGGCTATATTCAAATTAGTGCGCTATTTTCTCACCGGCTATCAGCCTCCCGCCACGGCCATCCTGCTGGTGGAAAGCGGCTCTCGCGGCATCCTCGAGCGCGTCATCCCCGGTCTGCGGCAATCCTGGGGTAAGGAGGCCGCCGTCGATCTGGTCACCTGCTACGCCACCCTGCCCGCGGGCTTCCCGCCCGCAACTCGCCTCTTTCGCGTCGCCGATTATCGCGGCTCCCAAGGCCGCGGCAGGCTCTATCGCGAACTGGCCCGCAACCGATACTCGCATGTCGGCATCGTCTGTTCGGCCGAACCGCTCATGACCAAGTGGAAATGGATGCTGGCCGCGCGCATCCCCGCCAAGGTTTTTCTCATCAACGAAAACGCCGATTATTTCTGGCTCGACCGCATGCACTTCGCGCCCGCCTGGGGCTTTGTGATGTTACGCACCGGTCTTGCCGGCGCGGGCGCCGTGCGCATCCTGGCGCGCGTCTTTTCCTTTCCCTTCACATTGCTGTACCTGCTGCTCTACGCCGCCGCGGTCCACACCCGGCGAGCCCTTCGAGGTTGATCTATGAAACGTATCCAGGTAAGTGAAACCGGCGGTCCCGAAAAAATGCAATTGGTCGATGTGCCCACGCCTGTCCCGGGTCCCGGGCAGGCGTTGGTGCGCATCGCCTCGACCGGCGTCAACTTCATCGACATCTATTTCCGCACCGGCCTCTACAAAGCCGATCTCCCGGTCGCGCTTGGCAGTGAAGCCGCCGGCACGGTCGAAGCCGCCGGCTCCGGCGTCACCGAAGTCGCTCCCGGCGATCGCGTGGCCTACGCCATGGCGCGCGGCTCCTATGCCGAGTATGCCGTCGTCCCCGCCGCGCAGCTCGTCAAGCTGCCCGCCCATCTCGATTTCTCCACCGCCGCCGCCGCCATGTTGCAGGGCATGACCGCGCACTACCTCACGCACTCCACCTTCGCTCTCCAGAGCGGCGACACCTGCCTGGTCCACGCCGCTGCCGGCGGCGCCGGCGGCCTCATCGTGCAGATGGCCAAAATGCTCGGTGCGCGCGTCTTCGGCACCGTCTCCACCGAAGCCAAAGCGGATATCGCGCGCTCCCACGGCGCCGACGAAGTCATCCTCTATACCGAGCAGGATTTCGAAACCGAAGTGAAGCGCCTCACCGCCGGCCGCGGCGTCGACGTGGTCTACGATTCCGTCGGCCAGACCACCTTCGACAAGAGCCTCAACTGCCTGCGCCCGCGCGGTCTCATGGCGCTCTTCGGTCAATCCAGCGGCCCCGTTCCGCCCTTCGACCCAGGCATCCTCAACGCCCGCGGCTCGCTCTTCCTCACTCGCCCCAGCCTGGGCCACCACCTGCTCACGCGCGAAGAATTGCTGTGGCGCGCCGGCGACGTGCTCGGCTGGCTGGATTCCGGCAAGCTCAAGCTCCGCATCCACCGCACCTATCCCCTGGCCGATGCCGCCTCCGCCCATCGCGACCTCGAAAGCCGCAAGACCGCCGGCAAGCTCCTGCTCACCGTTCCGTAAACCTTCATGACCCTCCAGGCCAAGCTGACGCTCGGTACGGTGTTGCTGGTCACCATCGTCGTGGCGCTCATTTCCGCCGTCGATCTGGCCGACATCACGCAGAATGAGTTCGAGCACACCTTGCAGCGCGCCAACGTGGTTCAGTTGGTCGCCACCGACGACGTCAAACGGGCCCTCAACCGCCCGCAGGCGCTGCCCTTCCCCGGCGCGCTCCAGACCCCTGAACTCTTTGACCGCCTGGGCAGCGTGATGGCCTCCTCGCCCGAGATTGTCGAAGTTGCCGTCGTCGGCAAAGACGGTAAAATTCTCGCCGACAGTTTCGCCGACCGCCAGGGGGAAACCTGCCCGCGCTATCCCGATCTCGCTCCCCTGGTCAACCAATCCGGTTGGTTCGACAAGCTGCGCGTGCTGCTGGGCCGCGACGCCAGCAACCTCCAGGTCGAGAAGGAACTGGGGCCCCCGCCGCTCTTTGTGCGCGTCATCGTGGCCCCCGCCTTGATTCGCGATGCCATCAAGCCGAATCTGAATCAGAGCGCCGACATCGCGCTCACTTCCGTCATCGGCGCCATCTGCGTCACCTTCCTGTTTTCCGCCTTCGCCTTCCGCCCGCTGGGCCGCCTGCGCCGCCAGCTCGACCTCCTCGCATCCGGCGACTACGCGCCGCCCGAACCGGCCACCGGCTCGCCCTCGAACGACGAAGTCTCCATCATGGCCTCCAAGGTCAGCCTCCTGGGCGAACGCCTGCGCGGCGCGCAATTCGAAGTCTCCGACCTCCGCGGCAACATGGACCGCCTGCTGCGCGATCTCGAAGACGCCTTCCTTATCTTCAACCGCGAACGCCGCCTGGTCTTTGCTTCCGGCTCGGTCGACAAGTTCCTTGGCCGCGACCGCTCCACTCTCTCCGGCCAATCCATCGCTGAAATCTTCCCGCCTTCCACCAACCTCGGCCTCCTCATCGACGAAGCCGCCTCGACCGGCATCCACATCCGCAACCGCCGTATCCCGCTCACCGCCGCGCCCGAGAGCGCTTGCGTGCTTCTCTCCGTCGACCTGCTCGAAGCTCAGCCCGGCGCCACCAACCCCCGTGCCGGCCTCATCGTCCGCCTGCGCGATCCCGAAGCGCAGCGCCAGATCGGCCGCCAGCTCCAGACCGCCGACCGCCTCGCCGCCATCAGCCGCGTCTCCGGCGGCGTCGCCCACGAAGTCAAGAATCCGCTGAATGCCATCCTCCTCCATGTCGAAGTCGCCCGCAGCAAGCTCTCGCGCGGCGATTCCGCCGTCGAGCCCCAAATGGAGATCATCTCCCGCGAAATCCTGCGCCTCGACCGCGTGGTGAAGACCTTCCTCGATTTCACCCGCCCCGTCGAACTCAAACTGCGCCCGGTTCCTCTGCAACAAATCCTCGGCGAGATCGCCGACCTTGCACGCCCCCAGGCCGCCGCCGCCAACATCCGGGTCGTCGCCGCGCGGGAAGCCTCGGCCGCCGATGGTGTCGAAGTCAGCGTCGATCGCGACCTCTTCAAACAGGCCGTCCTCAACGTCGTCGTCAACGCCATCCAGGCCATGCCCGAAGGCGGCGAGCTGCGCTTCGAAGCCTCCGCCTTCCCAGACACTGCCGAGATCCGCATCTCCGATACCGGCCCTGGCATTCCGCCCGACCTGAAGGAAAAAATCTTCCGCCTCTACTTCACCACCAAGACCGGCGGAAGCGGCATCGGCCTCGCCATGACTTTCCGGATCGTGCAATTACACGATGGTACAATCGACTTCAGCAGCGAACCGGGCAAAGGCACCACCTTTGTGATCCGTCTGCCGCTTGCGGTGTGACCGAGCGATTCCGAATGAAACCAGTGGTAGCAATCCTGGCCGCCGCCCTGCTGTTTGGTCTGGCCGGTTGCGCCGCGCGCGCCAAGTCATCCGTCCCGGCCGCTGCGCCGGCGGCTCCCGCGCCTCCGCCTCAGCCGCTTTCCATTCCCCAAACTCAAGTCGAGTTGCCGCGGCCGCAACCGCTCGATCCCGACTCGCTCTCGACCGCGCCTCCCGCCGCCGCCACTCCTGCCGCCGCGCCGCCGGCCGCCAGCAAGCCGCCGCAGGCTCCGCGACGTCCGGCCGCGCCGCCGCCCAAACCCGAAACGCCGCCGCCCGCCGAAGCGGCCCGGCCTCCCATTCAAGAAATCATTCCCGCCAACCAGCAACAGCACTTGCGGCAGTCCGCGCGGGATCACCGGCGCCAGGCCCAACAACTGGTCGCGCAGGCCCAGGGCCGCAGCCTCACCCCCGCCGAACAGGCGCTCGTCATCCGCATCAATCAGTTCGTCAAGAGCTCCGGCGACGCCGAAAAGAACGGCGACCTGCGCTCCGCGGACGACCTCGCCAGCCGCGCCCACATCCTCGCCAAGGAACTTCAGAGTGGCAAATAACCAGACAGCATTCCAGCATTCCTTGCCTTCGTGGCGCACGCACTCGTGCGTGCCGCGTCGACACTCGTGTCGACGCTTGGCGGCATCTCACATTGGTTGCCCTCATGTCCAGTAAGGGGCTTCAGCCCGGTTGCTCAGTGGGGCAGGCGCTTTCGCCTGCCAACCAATTCGACGAGCGCCGGCACGCCGTTGCCGCCTCCCTCGCCGGCCGCAAGCTCGATGCCTTGCTCGTCTCCTTCGGTCCCAACCTGCGCTACCTCTCCGGCTTCACCGGCAGCAACGCCCTGCTGCTCGTCCTGCCCGCCCAGTCCATTCTGTTTACCGATCCGCGCTACCGGATCCAGGCTGCGCAGGAGGTCTCCTGCACCGTCACCATCGCCCAGGGCCCGCTGGAGGCCGATCTGGTTGCCGCCATCGCCCGCCACCGCGTCAAACGCATCGGTTACGAGCCGGCGCTGATAAGCTGCCAAGCCTTCCGCTCGCTTGAATCGCACTTGCCCGCCAAAGCCTCGCTCGTCGCGGCCGGCGGCTCAGTCGAACGGATGCGCATGGTCAAGTCGCCCTCCGAAATCGACCGCATCCGCCGCTCCGTGCTTACCAACTCCCGCGCCTTCGAAGACACTGTGAAAGGCATCCGTCCCGGCATCACCGAACGCGACCTCGCCGCCGAACTCGAATACCGCATGCGCCGCCTGGGCGCCGAGAAGCCGTCGTTTGAAACCATCGTCGCCGGCGGCGTCCGTTCCGCGCTGCCGCACGCCCAGCCCACCGCCGCCCGCCTCCAACCCGGCCAACTGGTGGTGGTCGACATGGGTGCCCTCGAAGACGGCTATTGCAGCGACATGACCCGCATGTTGTACGTGGGAACTCCCACCGCAAAAGTGAAGCGCACCTACCGTGCCGTGCTCGAAGCGCAGTTGGCTGGTATCGACGCCGTCCGCGCTGGAGCCCGCACCGCCTACGTGGACGCCGCCGCGCGCAACGTTCTCAAAGGCTACGGCCTCGATGGCGCCTTCATTCACTCCACCGGCCATGGACTGGGCCTCGAAATCCACGAGCCGCCGCGTCTCGGCAAGAGCGACAAGGGCCGCCTGCAAGCCGGCATGGCCATCACCATCGAACCCGGCGTGTACCTCGCAGACTTCGGCGGCATCCGCATCGAGGACACCGTTGTGGTCACCGACAAAGGCTGCGAGATCCTCACCCCCACCAGCAAAGAGCTGCGGGTGATTTAGTTTGGCCCCAATAGCGAACTCTGGCCCGCCCGCTAGCCACGTGTCCGATAAACCTGTTTCTGCCAAATAGCCCTGTTTCCAAGCGCGCCGTAGCCCGACCGAATTGAATCGCGAAGGACAATGGGCGCGATGCCAGTCGGCACGGCGAGAACCGGAAAACATCCAAGCTGGTTCCGGGTGAGCTTCTTCTGCATGTGGTCGATGACGATCACCTCTACGGCTCCTTTCCCGGGTTCAAGTTTTAGGCCAAGCTGCGATTGCAGGGCGGTGCATGGATCGACTTGGTTACCGCTGCCCCAGATCCGCGGCCCCACTCCTCTGTATCAACGCTATGACTGGCGGCTGCGTCTAACTGTTTTGGGTGAGTCATGAGAAAACTACTGTCCGCACTGGCTTTGGCCTGGGCCGGCTTTTCACAAACACCGACCATTCCTCCTCCCATCATCCAGATCATCTGTAAACCCGGCACAGCGAGCGGCCCGACGAGGCCGTACGCCGGCGCCAAGGCCGCCGTGGACGTGGTGGGCCTGACCGCCGTCACCGGCCTGCCGCAGACGTGGATGATCGAGCTTCATGCCAACTTCGCCAGCATCGAGGATCTCGACAAAGCCGTGAGTTCCCTGGCCCCGATCAGGCAGCCCAGCGATTCCTTCGGACAGCCGCAGGAGGACCTGCTGGTGCCGCCGCGGACCATGATCGCCTTGTTCGAGCACGATTGGAGCTACCGGCCCGACGAGGCTATCCGGCTACTCCCCAAGGCCCGCTACGTGCGCGTGACGATTCACCGCATTCGGGTCGGGTTGGAAGCCGATTTCGAGGAGCTGGTGCATCTGCGCAAACTGACCAACGACAGCATCAATCTCGACCGGCCCGAGTTGGCCTACCGCGTCATTTCCGGCGCGCCTTCGGGCACCTACGTCATCCTCTCTCCCATCAGCACGCTGCGCGTCCTGGACGAAGGTGAGGCCGACGTGCCCACTTTCGCCGCACCCGTCGCCGACGCGCGCGCCAAAGCGGCGCCCAAAGCCGCCGACATCGAAATCAGCCGCGAGCACCTGCTTTTCCGCGTAGAACCGCGCCTCAGCTATGTGACCGACGAATTCGCCGCCGGCGACCAGCAGTTCTGGCGGGGCAAGCCTGCCGGACAATAGCAACCTGACCTCCGCGACGCGCAAGTCGTGCCAGGAAAGTTTCCCTTCCATTGGGCTTTCCATTGCGGACGCAGCCGGTCCAAGTTTCCAGAAAGCCCGTTCAGACTCATCCGAATCAACGTGACGGAACTGCCACGGATCCTTGGTGTCTAATGTCGTATGCGACGATATCTGGGCGTAGTTGTGCTGGCTCTGGTGAGCGTTGTCTCAGCCTTCGGCCAGAAGCCGGATTTCACCGGAATTTGGAAACAAATCGATCACTCGGGCGTGGTGAGGATCGACAAGATCGAGCACAAAGACGCTTACCTCAAGGTGGTCACGGACACCAGGAGCGCGCCGGGAAGTACCGCTCGCTTGAGCTTCGTATCGACGGGCACGTACGAATACAACGTCGATGGCGAAGAGAAAGCGGATAACGGCGCCAACGGCCGGCAACGCTGGACAACCATTGGGTGGCAAGGATCGGCCTTGGTCTTCCTCAAAATCGTGAAGGACGGGTATCACGTCACGGTCACTCGGGAAACCTGGACGCTTTCCGATGACGGAAACACTTTGACGAGAACCACGCGCGTCATCAATATGGACGGCGTGACGGAAAGCACGCTCACGTTCGAGAGGCAGTAGGCCATCGGGCACCGCGCCGGTCCAGTTAAGCGAACAGTATTGCCTTCACTCCGCCACCCTCACCAGCACCTTCCCCATCGGTCCTTCCGCCAGCCGTCCGAACGCCGCGATGGTATCCGCGAACTCAAACACGCCGTCCGTCACCGGCCGCTTGCCCGTGGAATCCAACTGCTTCACGATCTGCCGCCATGCCGCTTGCGCCGAAGCGGCGGTGTAATCGCCCACGGCCACCCCGCCAATCCGATTCCTGCGGAAAAACAGCGTCCCGGTGTTGAACTCCGGCACCGCGCCGCCGCTGCGGCCCACCACGCTGATCCGCCCGCCATATCCCAGCACCGTCACCACCTGGTTGAACAACGCGCCACCCACGGTATCCACCACCAGGTCCACCTTGCGCGGCGCAATCGCCGCCGTCAGCTTCTTGCGCCAGTCCCCGTCCTGCGGGTCGAAGACGAAATCCGCGCCGAGTTCCCGCAGCTTCGCGCCCTTGCCGGCGTTGCGCGCGAGCCCCGCTACCGTCAGGTTCATGGATTTCCCCAACAGCACCGAAGCCACGCCCACGCCTCCGGAAGCTCCCGTCACCAGCAGCACCGCCCCCGCGGCTGGCGCCGCCGGCGGCTCGCTCCATTGAGTCAGCGCCTGCCAGGCCGTCAGACACACCAGCGGTGCGCCGGCCATTTCTTCCGTCTTCCAACCCGCCGGGATCGGTGCCAGGCAATCTGCCGGCGCCGCCACCTTCTCGGCCAGTGTTCCCCACACGCTCACGCCCACGTCGCACCGCAGAATGCCCACGGTTTCTCCCACCCGCACCTGTTCCACGCCAGGTCCGACGGATACGACGTCACCCACCGCATCGCGCCCCAGGATGTGCGGCAGCGCCGGTTTGGCCGGGTACATCGCCCGCGCCAGGAAAGCATCCGCCGGGTTGAGCGCGGCGAACCTGACTCGCAGAACCACCTGCCCCGGCCCCGGATCGGGGTCGGCGACCTCACCCAGCCGGAGCTTCTCAACGCCATCGTAGGAATCCATCAGCCATGCGCGCATAGCACTATTGTCGCGCCTTTAAGCCCGGTCGGACTGCGCCAGCCCCCCTGGCGCCAGTCCCCCGGAGTCGAGACCATCCGTTCATCTGTCGAGACCAGCTTGACTTCTTGCCCTCTCAGGTGCATAGTGGAATCGAAGCGGTGAAAGGCCGCTTCCAGACCTCTTTCTCGGAAAGAGGCAAATCGCGATCCCCTTTCACGGGGGAGTCATAGTGAAGGAGGAAGTTACATAGAACCAGTCCACAACATGGGCGGCTTCCGGCTTCCTCGGCTGACCGGCCGCAAGTCCTGACGCGCCGTTGTAGTGCTTAATTTGGCGCCGCGGTTTTTGAACCGCTGTCTCTACGGCTTTGCGGGCACATTCATTGACAGCAGGGGCTGGCGGCCGCCCTTTCTAAGTTTGTCTTCCCGTGTGATCGTTGCGGTCCCCACACCCCCGATCCTCGCCCCATAGCTCGCAGTGCCCATCCGCCCCTGGCTCTCTTGACCGATTGTGTCTGCGCCGCAATCAGCGCACACTCTAAGTGCAAGATAGGGGAGATGATATGCGAGCGGCTGGTTTCTTTCTGGCTTGGGCATTTGTCGCAAATGCCCAGATCCCTCCAGCGGTTTACCTGGACCTGTACTCCCAACTTCAGCACGAATTGACGGTGTTTGATGCCGCCCTCGCCTCGAAATGGAATGGCTCGAAGCCCCCTGTGGATTTCTGCGCCGAACTCAGAGCCCCCGGCGCCTATAGCGTCTTGGCATCGCTGGGCGAGAATACGCCGGCCGTCGTGCAAGCGGAGATTCAGAGTCTCCAGGCGCTGGGTGTTACCACGGTGAGCGTGGACATCAGCTTTCCCGTCCTCTACCAGCCGTTCTTCACATACAACGGCGACCCGGGTGATTACCAGAAGTACCTGACGTTTTACGAACAGGTCGCCGCCGACATCCGCGCAGCCGGCCTGCGCCTGGTGGTGCAAACCGGGCCCCTGTACACCGGCGTCCTCACCCAAAATTCGGGGTTTAATGTGGCCGCTTACTACCAGACCCTCACCAGCAGCCAATACATCACCGCCCGCACGCACCAGATCATCACCATTGCCCAACAAATCCAGCCCGATTACCTGGTGGTCGCCGGGGAGCCGGATAACGAGGCCTCTATGACCGGCCAGCCGACTCTGGCAACTAGCGCGGGTTTCACTGCCATGGTGGATACCTTCCTGACCCAGCTCGACGACGCCGGTCTTACCGGTACGTATGTCGGAGCCGGTATCGGCACCTGGCTGGCCGGCGGCTCCGCCTTTATCAAAGCTCTGGTGGCCAACCCCCGTCTCAACTTCATCGACCTGCATGTTTACCCCATCAACGCCGGCTTGCTCGACACAACCGTCACCCTCATCGATCAGGCCGCGGCCGCGGGCAAGCCGGTCGCCATCACCTCCGCGTGGCTCGAAAAGCGCCGCGATTCCGAATACCCCGCACCGAACATAGCTGCCGACCCAAACATCTTCGGTCGCGACCCGTTCAGCTTCTGGGCGCCGCTCGACCAGCAGTTCCTCACCGAACTGGCCAAAATCGCCTGGTGGAAACAACTGGCGCTGGTGTCTGCTTACTGGAGCGACTACTTTCACGCCTACCTTCCCTACAACGCCGCCTACGCCGCTCTGTCGTATAACCCGCTTCGCGACGACGAGATACAGGCCTTTTCCACCGCCATCCAGAACAACCAGTACACCAGCACCGGCGTGGCCTGGCAAAATCTCATCGCGACCCCGGTTGGCATGCCGGCCCTGGTTTCCGCGGCGAACGCCCAGGCCGGACCCGTAGCTCCCGATTCCATCGTCAGCCTTTTCGGAAGCAACCTGGCAACCTCCACCGCAAGCGCACCGGCGATGGCCCCGCCCACCGTGCTCGCGGGGACCAGTCTTACCTTTTCCGAGGGTTCCGGTTCCGTCCTGCCCGCGTCCCTTTACTTCGTTTCCCCCGGCCAGGTGAATGCCGTGGTACCCGCCCAACTGGCCGCCGGGCCCGTCACCTTCCAGATCGGCAATTCCAGCGGCACGGCCACCCTCGCGGCCGTGGCTCCCAGCCTGTTCAGCGCCAACAGCAACGGAAGAGGCCCAGCCGCCGCCTTCGTCTTCCGCCTCCACGCCGATGGCGCCACCTCCCTCGAGTCCACCGTCACCTGCACGGCCGGCGCCTGCTCCAACGCCCCCATCGATCTCTCTTCCGCCACCGACCAGGTGTATCTCGAGTTGTTCGGCACCGGGATCCGCGCCCGCGGCTCGCTCTCCGATGTGCGCGTCTCGGTGGGTGGAGTCCTTGTGACCCCCACCTATGCCGGTCCGCAGCCGCAATACCCCGGCATGGACCAGGTCAACATCCCGCTCCCCAACGCGCTCGCCGGCCGCGGAGAGCTGAATCTCGATTTGTCCGTCGCCGGCCATCCCGCGAACGTCGTCACCATCAACGCGCAATGATGTGGGGCGGCCAATTCCGGCCGCAGCCGCCTTCTGGGCGGCTCTCGCGCTTCTGTATAACCGCCCGTTTACTTCTTGGACGCTGCATTGGCCCGCCCTTCTCACAGACATTCTGCGGTGACGATGTGGCGCACGCACTCATGCGTGCCACCATTGCCTGCCCCACGAATGGCAATACTGTTCTATGACCCGCCCTAAGGCAAACTTCGCGCGCGTTCCTGCTCGTCCATGAGTTGCAGGAAAGACTCGGCTTCGGCGTAGCCCGGGCGGAGCTTCAGCGCCTGGTTGAAATCGGCTCGCGCCCGCGCCGGATCCCTCTTGTAGAGCAAATGATAAAGGCCCGCGAACAAATGCGCCCTGGGGTCGAGCGGCCTCATGCCGGCGATGCGCTCGGCGATTTCGGTGGCTTCATCGAACATTTCGAGCTGGTGATATTCCGCGGCCAGAAAATCGAGCCGCGAGTCGTCGCTCGGATCGGCGGCGATCTCTTCCTTCAGAATCTCGATATACCAGTGGTTCCTGCGGCGCCGCGCTTCCCGGTCCGAAGAGAACGTGTGATCGATGCGGATGCCGGTTTGATGCAGCCGCCCGCCTCCGGCCAGAATCGAGGCGTCGATGGTTTCATGGACGCGGCCGCGGTACCGATGGTTCGGCCGGTTGGGAAAGAGCCGGACGACGTGATCCGTGAAGGGGCTTTCTGAGTCCGACGAGTGATTGTGCCGCTCCAGGAAATATCCGGCGTTTTCGTCGAGAGCGATGAGCTTTTCGATAGTGGGCACGCTGGCCGCGTCCAGGGTCTCATCCGCGTCGAGCATCAGGATCCACCGGCCACTCGCGTGCGCGATGGCGTGATTGCGCGCGGCCGCAAAATCGACAATCGTGAAATCGAACGGGATCACTTCCGCCCCATAGCGGGCCGCCACGCGCGGCGTCGCATCCGTGGAACCGGTATCGACGACAATCAACTCGCCGGCCAGCCCTCGCACTGAATCGAGACACCGTGCAAGGTTGTGCTCTTCGTTCTTGACGATCATGCAGAAACTGAGCGCATGGGGCATACGCGGCATTGCTTGTTCCGATCATAAGACTTTTCCCCGGGCGACGCGGGCGCGCGAGCGACTGGCGAAAGCTCGGCCGTCTGCTACTTGGGAGAATACGCCCTGCGCTCTGGTTGCGCTCCCAAAAAGCGGTGATCATATCCGTCGAGATCTTTAATGGGAGCGATGCGACCGGCAAGCAAACATCCGAAAAGGAGGCGACGTGCGTGGTCGCCTCCCCGCTCGATCAGTTACTTCAGAAGCGCCCGTAAGATCGGGTGTTTTCGTGACACGGGATGCAGAGAGCTTCGCAGTTCTCTACTCCCTCTGAACCACCAGCAAGCTGCGAGGTTATGTGGTGAGCATGCCAGTCACCTGCAAGCGATGAATTGCACCGCCCTCTGTGTCCGTGGCTGGTACGTGTGCACTCGCATTTGCCGCCCGCTCTTCGGTATGCCCTGTCTTTTACGTCTTGTGAAAGGGTTGATCTATAAGGCATCACCTCCTTTGCTGCTCAGCGCACCTGCCGTAGAAGCAGGTGCGCTGTACCACGTGCAACGTCTCCGAAACTCCGCTGAGTCTCGAATATGGGAGATGGCGTTGCGGTCCCTTTCAGTCAGCTCCCACAAGCCATCTGTTCTCTGCGTCACCTCGTCTTTGCCCTTCATCGTGCTGCTCAGGACGGCGCTGATGTTGTTGGTGAAGTTGGTCGCCTTCGTCACAACTCCGGCATCTCTGAGGGCCTCCGCAATGTCAGCCGTAGCCATGGGGATTCCAGCGGTGCTCAGCAAATCCAGAATCGCCCACTCGTCCCATGCAATTTGTCTATTGACTCATGAATCGTTTTGCAGCATAATGAATCAGAATGATTGAAGGCACCATCATGCTCCCTGCCAAGAAAGAAGCCCCTGGGCGTCTGAGTGTTGCACTCACCCCCGGGATCTACAGCGAAATAAGTGCGAGGGCTGAGCAAAACGACATCAGTCTGAATCGTGCAGTCCTCCAGCTTCTGCGTGCTGGCATTGAGGCCGAACATCAGAAGAAGCAACGCCTCGAAGAGATGCTTCGCCAATACCGCGAATGCGCCGATCCCCGAGAAGCAGAGCGCCTGAGTGATGAGCTGGGTGCTATGATCTTTGGGCAGTGAAGCTGAATTGCTGGAGGGACTTCCCGACAGGCATAAAACGCCATCTCGGCGAACGCCTCCTGGATCGCAAGATCACGCCCGATGATCTGAATAAACTACGGATATGGGTTGAATCCGGTCCGGATCTGCCTCCAGGCCGTTGGTTTAGGGATTTTGGATCTTTCAAGATTGTGGGTGAAGGACCAAATCCGCTCAGCTTCCTGGATTCTAAGCAGATTCCGTTCGGCGAAGAAATACCGCCAGAGGACGAAGCAGCCTCAACAACTAACGATTAGGGGTTTTTACTACCCATTCCCGAGTTACCACGCCGGGCTGTAATCTGGTCTTATGGTGGGATGCCAATGATGGCCGGCTGGTCGCCCAGGGTGATTCTCCTGCCGGGCCTTCTGATGGCGCTGGCCGCGGGCGCGTCCGATGGTGTCGAAGCCCGCCAGGGCCCCGCTCCCAGCCCGCCGCAGCCCCGCCCGGCTGCCGCGATCACCATTGATTATCCGGAGGACGGGTCGGTTTTTCCGCCCGAGATAACGCCCCCGACGTTCCTTTGGCGCGATGGCGGGAAAGGCGTCGCCTTCTGGCGGATCGACGTCTCGTTCGGCGATGGCCCGGCGGCCATTCACGCGACCTCCAAAGGCGAGCGCATGCGCATCGGCAGGATCGATCCCGATTGCGTCGCCGACACCAACCAGCCGCCCACTCTCACGCCCCAACTGGCCGCGGCGCATTCCTGGACGCCGGACCTTGTCACGTGGCAGGCCATCAAGCGGCATTCGGTCGAAAGCGCGGCCACGGTGACCATCGCCGGCTTTCGTGGTGACGCCCCGGACCAGGCCGTCTCCCGCGGAAAGGTCTCCATTCGCACGTCAAAGGACGCGGTGGGCGCACCCGTCTTCTATCGCGACGTGCCGCTGATGCCCTCGGAGCTGGAAAAAGGCGTCATCAAACCCCTGGCCGCGGAGGCCGTGCCGCTGGTCGCCTGGAGAGTTCGCAACGTGGGCGAAGCCCGCAGCCGGGTGGTGATGGACAACCTGCCGGTGTGCGCCAACTGCCATTCTTTCTCCTCCGACGGCAAGACCATGGGGATGGATCTGGATGGCCTGCATGGCAACCGGGGGATGTACATCCTGGCGCCGGTTGCGGCCGAGATGGCGATTCGCAAGCAAGACGTCGTTCAGTGGAGCTCGCTCGAAGGCAAGCTGAAGGGGAATGTCCGGGTCGGCTTCATGTCGCAGGTCTCCCCGGATGGGCAGTACGTGGTAACCACGGTCAACCCGGCCTCCATGACTGCCGCCTCCGAAGAGCCCCCCAGCAACTATTACGTGGCCAATTTCAAGGACTACCGGTTCCTCCAGGTGTTCTATCCGACGCGCGGGATTCTGAGCTGGTACAGCCGCCAAACGGGGGTGCTCGAGCCGCTGCCCGGCGCCAGTGACCCGCGGTTTGTGCAGATGGGCGCCGTGTGGAGCCCCGACGGCCAGTACCTGGTATTTGCCCACGCCCCAGCCACGGACCCCAATCCCCTTGGTGTGCCGCTCGCAAAATTCGCCAACGACCCGAACGAGCTGCAACTCAAGTATGACCTCTACCGGGTTCCGTTCCACAACGGCCAGGGAGGCGTGCCGGAGCCGATCGCCGGCGCGTCGCGGAACGGCGTGAGCAATACGTTTCCCAAGGTGTCGCCCGATGGACGATGGATCGTGTTCGTGGAATGCCGCAACGGGGAGCTCATGCGTCCCGACAGCCAGTTGTACATCGTTCCCGCGGCCGGCGGCGAGGCGCGGCGCATGCGGTGCAACACGCCCCGCATGAATTCCTGGCACAGCTTTTCGCCCAACGGCCGCTGGCTGGTGTTTTCGTCGAAGGGCAGGTCGCCCTACACGCAGATGTACCTCACGCACATCGACACGGACGGCCAGGACAGCCCGCCCATTCTGATCGAGAACGCGACCGCGGCGAACCGCGCGGTGAACATTCCAGAGTTTGTGAACATCCCGCCGGACGGCTTGCGGCAAATCGGCGGCCCGGTCATCGACTACTACCGTCTGGTCAACAGCGCGACTTATCTGCAGAGGACCGGACGCTACGAGGCGTCCGCCGCGCAGTGGAGGAAAGTTCTGGAACTGAGCCCCGATGACGAAGCCGCCCACCGCAGCCTGGGAACCGTGCTGCTCATGACGGGCCACCGGGAAGAATCCGGGGCTCATTTACAGAAAGCGTCCGAGATCAAGCTCCGCGCTGCGCTGGAGGCCGATCCAACGTCCGCGCCGGGTTTCAACTCGCTCGGCGTGCTGCTGCTCCAGACGGGGCGAGTGGAGGAAGCCGTGGCGCAATTCCGGAAAGCGGCCGAACTGAAGCCCGATTTCGCCGCGGCGCGCGCCAATTTGGGCACCGCGCTGGCGAAGCTGGGGCGGCTGGACGAAGCGCTTGTTCAACTGCGCCAAGCGCTGGAGTCGGACGCCGCGTATGCGCCCGCGCATTACAACTTGGGGCTGGTTTTGAGCCGGCGTGGGGATGCCGAGGGAGCCATCCGGGAATGGCGGAGCGCGCTCGAACTCGACCCGAAATGTGCGGAGGCCCACGCCAGCCTGGGCGACGCGCTTTCCGTGCAAGGGCGGACGGCGGAGGCCCTGGAACACTGGCGCGACGCTATCCAACTGCAACCGAACGACGCACCCACGCTGCGGCGGGCGGCTTGGGTGCTGGCGACCTCGCCCGATGCGGCCATCCGCAACGGCGACCAGGCGCTCGCGTTCGCGGTACGCGCGGTTGAGATCTCCGGCGGAAAGGACGCGCGGATGCTGGATACGCTCGCGGCCGCGTACGCCGAGAAGGGACAGTTCGCCGACGCGGCACTGACCGCGCGCCGGGCTCTGGAGCGGGCCGCGCAGGAGAACCAGCCGGCGCTCGAGGACGACATCCGGATGAGGATCCCGTTGTACGAGGCGGAGAAACCGTTTCGTGCCGCGGACCGGCCATGAGAGTTACAATCGCGCGGCGCGAAGCGCTTTCCTATTCGTGAAATGCGCCCGGCCTGACACTGACCGCCGGTGCAACTGCGACGGATCGCCATCCCGACTTTGCATCCCAACGGCGAACCGGAGTCGGACGCAAGAGTTGGGGGCAGTCGGCCAAATCATGTTTTAGAAGCCGTTGGTCTTCGAAGCGGCGATGCCAAACCGCATAGTCGTCGCCGAAGGCCACATCTACGGGTTCAATATCTTTGGAGAATGTGTAAATCGCGTTAACCCCGTTTGGAACCTCATCGGTCTCAACCGTCAGCAAACCGCCGGACATCCCGACGAAGTTTATCTCGTTATACGGTCTGCCATACGCCACATTGAGTTCCGAGGGAGGAAAAAGAAAGTAGCGATCTGGCAGGCCCTTCGGACCGTCAATGCACTCAAAACGGGTACCGGATGTTTGGGGTGAACAGGACGGCTGACCATCAACGCGCAGGACCGCCAGCGCCGCTTCATTGTATTCATTATTTATCCCACCCGCCAGAACGTAATGGCCCGAGGCGTTGTTTACAGAGCCTAGCGCGTAAACGTTCCCCGCGCTGACAAAACGCACCACGGGAGCGCCATTACCGCCGATAGTCAAAACCGCACCCGGGCGCCAATTCCAATGGGCAAGCGAAACCCACACGGAATTCTTCCCGGCGGCGTCGGGAGCAACCATCATGTCGGTGACCGTCCATGGGCCGCTGAAGCGAGTGTCCCCAAAGGGAAGAGCAAGGTCGGGCCGGTAACGCCACTGAAACTTGCCGCCCGACGAAAAGCACTGAAGTTCCTCTGAGGCCGGCCATGAACCGTCAGGCTGCTTGAATGCCGTTGCGACGACGATCTGCTTGTGGCCGTCACCGCGATAGTCAACAATCTGGACCTGCCGTTCCGGCCGCTTCAATATGTGACGATTGTCATGTACCTGGTTCAGGACACCGGGAAACGTGTACTTCCAGGCGAGACGACCCACCTCATCCCAGGCGCAGAGACTGTTCCCCTCTATGCTTGCCCTCGCCACCTGGAGCTTTCGCGAGCGAAGGAGCACCGCCGTTCCGACCGCCGCCGCGGCAGTTCCGGCAAGACCCAGTAGCGCGCGGCGGGTAGGAAACTTCCTGCCGACAGAGCCGTTTGTCGGAGCGCTGCTGTTCCGCGCCTTCCATTCGTCCAATTCCGCTCGATATGCCCAGACTCGCGACTTCCGGCCCGGCAGGCGGTGAACCGGCATCTGGTCGTTCTTCTCCCGGTACTGAGCTTCCCGGACACTGACACTGAGATATGCGGCGATCTCCTGCCAAGTCTCAAGTTCCCCGTCTTGCATTGCCATCTGCGGATCCCTTGCGAAAACGCAGCACCCATTCTAACGGACTTTGCGTATGTTTGCGCACCTTTGCGCTATGCGGCCTGGGCGCATCAGCATACTATCGGGTCTGGATTACCGATGAATACCCGACCCCGTTCCGTCCGGTGCGGGGTGCATTTCATCGCTGTACACTCGTGCGGCCGCTTCGTGTCCAGTTCGCGGCGCCCTTGAATCCCCTCCGTGTTGGGGGGAAGGGACACAGGGAGAGGAAACGTGCAAGAGCAGCATCGACGTCTTAGAGGTTCATACGAGACTTTCGCCCGCCCGGCCGCACCCATGGCTGCAGTGCTCTTGATTCTCGCGTCAGGTGCCGCCGGGCAAATCATAAAGTTCAACCCGTTCGGCCAGAAGCCGAAAGTGCCGGTGACAATCAAACACCCCGCGACGCTGGGAATGAACCTCACGGGCAAGAAGGTGGCCTTCGGCCCGGTACATGGCGCCTGCCCCCAACAAAAAGTGTTTGCTGTGGCGAATACCCAGCAAAGGAGACAAGTCCAATGAAGAAAGTCTCAATTCTGCCCCTCATTTTGGCGATACCGCTAGCGGGCTGCGCCCAAACAAAGAACTTCTTCCCTGAAAACAAAGTGGGAACAACACAGGAGTATTCGATAGAAGTCCAATCTCCGTTCTCCGGAAATCAAACGGGGAAGGTCACCACTCGCGTCGTCGGTGAGGAAACCATCAACAATAAGAAGTATTACCGAATCGTGACCGCCTTTTCAGGAATGCCCGGCCTCGACCAACAGGTCGGATACGAGCGGTGGGCGGCCGATGGGGTTTATGCTATTGATGGTCAACATAAAGCGACACCAGAGTACCTTGACTTTCCACAGCCAGTCGGTATTGGCAAGAAGTGGATCTCAAACGACCCGGATGGCAAGAAGGAGGAGGAAGCCGTCAGCCTCGAAACAGTGCTCATCGGAGACAAGACATACGACGGCTGCCTTAAGGTATCGTATAAACAACAGACACCTAACGGCATCATGGAAGGCACGGAGTATTACGCCCCAGGAGTTGGGCTAGTGAAGTCTGTAGCTCATGGAGGCGGGACGAACATAACCATGACGCTTCAAAAAGCACGATGACCCTATCGGTCGTCACCCCTCGATCCAATGGATCTTCGGAAGTTCGAGGCCCTGGTTTGCCAGCCCTTGAATGAGATACACACAGCCATCGTTCAGGTCGTCGTGCGATTCCACGTTCAGACGACCTGCTCATGAAGATGATTGGGCGCGGGCCCGTCAAGTTCTCTCTGCTGCCCAGGGATATCCAAGCACTCAAACAGGCAGGCGTATCCGACAAGGTAATAGGCGCGATGCTAGACAGGAAATAGGGAGGAACCGTGAAACCAATCTTCGTATCGGGATGCACGAGGAGGCAATGATGTTCTGTTCGAGTTGTGGGACCACTATGCAAAGCGAATTCTGCCCAAGCTGCGGAACGAGAGCCAGCGCCGTCATCGCTCCTGGTGCATTTTGCGAGTCCGGTTACCGATGTGGGCCTGCGTGCCGCTGGCTATCTCATCGACTTAATCCCGGCGATCGTGGTAGGGCTCGCTATAGGCTGGATACCGATCATAGGCGCCGTGATACTCGGCTTCGTCCTATTTACCTACTGGCTGCTGCGTGATATTACCGGCTCCAGCATCGGGAAGCTCATCCTCGGGCTGCAGGTCGTCAAGAAGGACGGTTTCCCCTCGGGAATCAAGGAGCGCATTGTCCGTAATCTCCCCATTGCTATCGGGCCTGCCATGCTGATCATTCCTTTGGCTGGCTATGTGATCGCACCACCGATCGCGGGAATACTTTTCCTCATCGAAGTCGTGCTCTTGTTGGCAAAGAAGGAGCGATTAGGTGACATGCTGGCCGGCAGCACAGTCGTCAAGAAGGCGGCTGCGAAGAGTTTCGCCTCGGCCTGAAGATGATCTACGAAATCTCGGACGCAGGAAGGCGCAGGGTTGGAGTGGTCGTACGCGGTCCTGTTCCGGGCGGCTGGGAATTCCCGGCACCGGTCGGTCTTTCACGCGCCAAACGTTAAGGAGTTGTCAATGTCCAGGTTTTTTTTCTATCCGGTTCTGGATGCCCTCAATGACGGTAAAGTCATTCGCAACTCGTTGTCAGTTGCGCTCAAGGTGATGGGAGTGCTGTCCCTTCTCGCCGGGGCCTATCTTCTAATCGAGATACTGAAAATGGTCTTCCAGTTGCCGACGGATGGAACGATAGGCGGCCTGCTGTTTGCGGTTATCTTTGTCGCGACCGTGCTCGCCATCGCGCAGATTTTCTGGTACCGTGCGGGCTCGGTAGCGGCTCTCGGGGATTCTCCCTTTACGGTCATCCCGATCGTGTCGATTCTTCTCAGGCTGGCGGGAGAGGTCTATGCGACCCTTGGGGTTTCGGTCGGCGTCGGGAGTTGTTTGTTCATCTGGTTCGCCACTAACAATCCGCTCGGCTTGGTGCCGGGCCTTGGCGGATTTCTTCCGTCAACTTCACCAGGGACGGGCTTTCTGGGTGGACTTTCGTTCCTCATCTACCTCAGTGTCGCTTCTCTCATGGCGCTGGTTTTCTTCTATTTCCTGGCGGAAGCGAGCTACGTGATGATCGACGTCGCCCGTCACGTTCGCCTGCTTGTAAAACAAGGCGCTCCGAGTGGGAAGGCGCCTGTGGTCCCCGAAACTTCCTCGGTGCTGTGAATGGAGCCGCAACCGCAAAGCTCCGGCCTGCTGACCGCGCTGCTTGCCGGAGCCCTCATGGCGTTGCTTGTGGCAGTCATCTTTTTGTTCGTGCAGTTTGAGCACCTGAAAACGGACCTGGCCGCGGTGCAGGACAAGATGGTGATCGAGATGGTGAGCCAGAAGCACGCGTCCTCGGAGTGGTTGTCATCCCAGCAGAAACGCATAGAGGAGTTGGAGGAAGGTTTGGAAACCACGCGCACCCAGAGCACGGCGCAGGCCAGGAACCTGTCGGAGCGGGCGCAGAAGGAAGCTATTGCGTACGAGGACGCGCTCGCAAAGCAGATTGCGGAAGAAGAAGCCAAAATGATGGCGCAGGTGGCGGCCCAGCAAACCGAGATCGGCGACCTGAAGCGCGGCCTGGTAGCCACCAATGCCACTCAGTTGGCCGCGCTGAAACTGAAGGGCGCGCGCAACTACCTGGACGTCAAGCTCACCAGAGAGGACGGGAAGAAGCGGTTCGCCGACATCGTTCTGTTGCTGAAGAGCGTCGACCCCAAGAAGAACACGTACTCGGTGGATGTGATGGCCGACGACAAGCTCATCGAAAAGAAAGATAAGAGCGTCAATGAGCCGGTGCAGTTCTACACCGCCAAGGGCGGCCGCACACCGTATGAGCTGGTGATCAACCAAGTGGGGAAGGACGAAATCGTGGGATACCTCTCGACCCCTAAAGAGGCGGCCTCCCGGTAGGCGGTTTCGTGTTGAAGCGCCGTCAACCCGGCGGTGCTCAAGGCCGGCGCCCCCTGACTGCGCCAAGATAGGAAATGGACACTCCCCGATCATGGTCGCCTTAACTGCCCGCCCAGCTCCGGCGGATCGCCCGCCTGACTCATGTACGCAATCAATGCGCACAAAGTTGCCGTCGGTTTGTTTTAATGTACTATTTGAATGTGTACATGACGAAGGAGGCATCGCTGCCATGCCGAGAATAGCGGTTGAAGACAACAGCCGGATGTCCTTGCGGATACGGGCCGAGGACAAATCGCTGCTCTTGCGTGCGGTGGCGCTGAGCCGCACCGACCTGACGGGTTTTGTCCTTCGCCACGCCTTGCTTGCCGCCAAGGCCGTCATCGAGGAGGCGGATCATGTGCATCTCTCCGAGAGGGATAGTTTGCGGGTTCTCGATCTGCTGGAGAATCCGCCTGCGCCGAACGCAAAACTGCGGGCAGCCGCGCGGGCGTTGCCAAAGCGGTCATAACGGTGACGGCATGGCACGAAGAGCCGATCACCAAGATACACGACAAGAAGCATGATCGGGAAGCGTTCGACTGCGGCGAAGAAGCGCTGAATGAATTCTTGCGCCGTTACGCCCGCAAGAGCCACGAGCTGGGCGGTGCGAAAACCTTCCTTGCCATTGACGATGCCGGCAACAAAACCATTCTCGGCTTCTATAGTCTGAGCCCCGCCTCGGTTGACTATGCCCGGACGCCGGAGATCATACGGCGCGGGCTGGCACGCCATGATGTGCCGGGCTTCCGCTTGGCGCGCCTGGCTGTGGATCGCAGGTGGCAAGGGCAGGGAATTGGCGGACAACTTCTGCTCGCGGCGGGCAGACGCTGCCTGTGGGCCTCAGCGGAGGTTGGCGGCGTCGCGCTTGTCATCGATGCCAAGAATGAAAGAGTCGCAGGATGGTATGCCAGCTATGGCGCTGTGCCGCTGCTGGACGCTCCGTTATCTCTGCTGCTGCCGCTTGCGACAATCGAGGCCGCGCTTAAGAAAGCCGGGAAATACTGACATTACATGCCCTGCTGTCCAGGCGCGTTCAGGCTTCGCGTCCGGGGCCAATGGACGAACACCGCTTGCTTACGCGCGCGGCTCGGATCGGAATGCCAAGATAGGAAATGGACACTGCCGCATCATGGACGCCTTAACGGTTCACCGCCTGCACTTTGCCTTCACCATCACTTTTCACTACCTCTTTCCGCAATTGACCATGGGCCTCGCGCTCCTGATCCTGATCCTCAAGACCATGGCGCTGCGCACCGGCAATCAGCACTACCATCGCGCGGCCCGTTTCTGGGCGAAAATCTTTGCCATCAACTTCGCCATGGGAGTCGTTACCGGCATCCCCATGGAGTTTCAGTTCGGCACCAACTGGTCCCGCTTTTCCAAGGCCGCCGGCGGAGTCATCGGGCAGACTCTCGCCATGGAAGGCGTGTTTTCCTTCTTCCTCGAATCCAGCTTCCTGGGCGTCCTGCTCTACGGCGAAAAGCGGCTGGGGCCGAAGGCTCACTGGTGGGCCGCCTTCCTGGTTTTCGCCGGATCGTGGCTCTCCGGCTTCTTCATCATCGCGACGGACGCCTGGATGCAGCATCCCGTGGGATATCATTTGGGGGCGAACGGCGAGATTGTGCTGACGAGTATCTCCGGGCTGTTGCTCAACTCGTGGCTGTTCTGGCAATACCTGCACAACATGATTGGGGCGGTGGTCACCGGCAGTTTTGTGATGGCCTCGGTGGGCGCGTTCTACCTGCTCACCAGGCGGAATGAGGATTATGGCCGCACCTTCGTGCGCCTCGGGGTGATCGCCGGGACGATCTCCACACTTCTGATGGCGTTCCCCACGGGCGACGGCCAAGGCAAGAACATCGCCTTCAATCAGCCCCCCACGCTGGCCGCTATGGAAGGCTTGTTTGAAACCGAGCAGGGAGCCCCGCTCGCTCTCATCGGCCAACCGGACCTCGAAAAGCAGCGCCTGGATAATCCGCTCACCCTTCCCGATGCGCTCAGCTTCCTGACCTATCAGCGCTGGGGAGCCGAAGTGAAGGGCCTCGACGCGTTTCCGCCGGACCGCTGGCCGGACAATATTCCGCTCTTGTATTACAGCTATCACATCATGGTCGGGCTCGGAACCATGCTCATCGGCGTCATGGCGCTGGCCTCGCTGGGCCTGTGGCGCGGCGCCCTGTACCGCTCCACCGCCCGGCTTTGGCTCCTGCTGCTGATGCTGCCGTTTCCCTATATCGCGACCACCGCCGGATGGATCACCGCCGAAGTGGGCCGTCAGCCGTGGCTGATATATGGCATCATGCGCACCCCGGCCGGCGTCTCCCCGCACGTCTCCACCGGCAACGCCCTCTTCACGCTGATCGGTTTCATGGGAATCTACACCATCCTCGCGATTCTCTTCCTGTTCCTGGTCTATCGCGAAATCGATGAAGGCCCGGAGCGCGTTCCGGAAATGCGCGCTGCAACGGTTTGAGGCTCTGACATGCAAACCACCTGGTTCTCTCTGGTCGCCGTCATGATCGCCGTGTATGTGGTCCTGGACGGCTTTGATCTGGGCGCCGGCATCGTTCACCTTTTCGTCGCGCGCACCGACGCGGAGCGCCGCATCGTCCTGGGCTCGATTGGTCCCGTGTGGGACGGCAACGAAGTATGGCTGCTGGCTGCCGGCGGCACTCTCTACTTCGCTTTCCCGGCGCTCTATGCGTCGAGCTTCAGCGGCTTCTACCTGCCGTTGATGATCGTGCTCTGGCTGCTGATCCTGAGGGGCACGGCGATCGAATTCCGCAACCATATCCAAAGCCTCGTCTGGCAGCCGCTCTGGGACGCGGTCTTCGCGGGATCGAGCGCGCTGCTCGCGATCTTCTTCGGCGCCGCGCTCGGCAACGTGGTGCGGGGCGTGCCGCTCGACGCTTCCGGCGAGTTTTTCCTGCCGCTGTGGACGGACTTCAGCGCCGGCCAGGAGACCGGCATTCTCGATTGGTACACCCTGCTGATTGCGGTCGCCGCCTTGTTGACGCTGACCCTGCACGGCTCGCTCTGGGTAGCGCTCAAGACCGAAGGAGAGCTGGAGCGCCGCGCGTGCCGCGTGGCCCGGGGTGTCTGGTGGCTTCTGGCGGCCTGGGTCATTCTGATCATAGTCTCCAGTTTCCGCATTCAGCCGCATTTGCAGGAGAGCTTCCGCGCGCGCCCGTGGGGTTACGTTTCGCCGCTTGGCGCGCTGGCTGGCCTGATCGGCATCCGGGTTCTCACCGGCAAGCGGAACGGGCTCGCGGCCTTTCTCTGCTCATGCCTGTTTATCCTTGGGATGCTGACCAGCGCCGCTTTCGGGCTCTATCCCTACGTATTGCCGTCGAACGGCGACCAGGCTTTCTCGCTGACCGTTCACAACGCCGCGGCGGCTCCGTACGGCCTCGGCATCGGCCTCGTGTGGTTCATCCCCGGCATGCTGCTGACCGCCGGCTATTTCACATACACCTACCGAAACTTTTCCGGCAAAGTGAAAGCGCCATGATGTTGTGGCTTCACGGGACACCACTCCCTCACGGGTCGTGGCTCGGATGTGGGGCAGGATGGTATCCCAATGCCAAGTAGTTTTCCCATTTCAGTATTCTGCATTGAGAAAACTAAGTGGCATTGGCGACATCTCGCTCTATTCTACCCGGCGGAGATGAAAGACAAACCTCAGATCTCAGCGTTTAAAACGGAACGTCGTCACCGAGACCATTGTGGCTGGTTCGATTGGCTGCCCAGCGGAAGTAGAAATTGGTCCGTCCGTCCTTCGTGCGCTTTTCAAGGCCAACGGGACGATCCACCAATTCTCCTAGCCGGGCGGGCAACTCGGAGAGGCGCGATACCTGCAACCGGCACTTCTCCAGATCTTCTCTGAGGTACCCCAGAGTGTTCTCGGTGATCACCCGGCTCTTCGTCACAACGCGGTTCACCGCCTGCGGCCCTTGGATTCGTAGTTTCCAAATGACTACCGGGCGCCCGGTTGAGGTAGTCTCCGTTACGCGTGCATCTTCGATGACGGCATCGTAGCTCCCATCCGGAATGTCGCTGTACATTTCGTCCGCCGAAACCGGGGTCTTCGCCCATTCATTATCAAACCGGGCTAGATCGGCCGCCGGCGCGTCGCTGTCGATAGGTAAGGCCATGCAATAACCTCCAGTAAGCGATGTAGTGTGCGGGCCGCCGCGGAGTTCTCACCATTATTAATTAAGAGACCGGCATCTGAAACGACAAGGCCGTACGCTAGAACGGCACGTCGTCGTCGGACATGGCGGCGTCGAACGATGCCGGAGAGCGGACACAGTCCTTATTGCACGCCTCGGCGATCTCGTAGTCTTGGGACGGATCCGCTTCGCCGGTGATGCATGTGAAACAGGCGTGCCCGGCTTCCGCCGAGCCGATAACCCAGATTGGCGATCCACAACGGCAGCGGGCTCCGGCCTTGTACGCCTTGAGCGCCGACTGGAGCCGCGCGGTTACCGCTTTGGCGGTCTCAGCACGATTACTCTTCAGGAATCCGCGAACATAGTCGTGGAGTTCGATCGGCACAAAGCCCATAGTCTTGGCGTGGCTCCCCGTCCTAGAACGGCACGTCGTCGTCGGTGATGCCCTGGTTGAACTCGTCGGCCGCGGGGGCCGCGGGCGACGCCGCCGGGGCCGGGGCCGGACGCTGCGAACGCGGCATCGAGACGGGGCGCTCAAAATCGCCGGAGCTCTCCGAGGGAGCGTCGCCGCGACCACCGCCGCTACCCAGCAAGACCAGGTTTTGAGCCTCGCAGATCACTTCGGTGAAATACTTCTTCTGCCCTTCCTTGTCGTCATAGCTGCGAGTTTCGAGCCGGCCTTCCACGTAGATTCGCGTACCTTTGATCAGGTAAGTGGCGACATTCTCCGTACGCCAGATGACGATATTGTGCCAGTCCGTGATGTCTTTCCATTCGCCGGATTGCTGGTCTTTGGTGCGGCGATTGGTCGCCAGGGAAAACTTCGAGACCGAGATGCCACTCGGCGTGAACTTGGTCTCGGCGTCTTTGCCGAGATGGCCAAGCAGAATGACTTTGTTGACGCTTCGGGATGCCATCTTACCCTGCACTGTAACACAACCGGCCGCCAGGGTCTTGGCCTCGTCTTTGGGGAAAAAGGGCGAGACGGCGGCGAGCGATCGCTCCAGGTGTTCCCGCGAGGCGGCGCAGAAACCGGCGGCCACGGCGGAGAGATGACGCCAGGCGGAGGCATCCGGCCGCAGGGCTTCCGGAATGTCCAGGTTGAGGGCGCTCGAAAACTCGTCTTCGGCGCGGATGAAGTCCTTGCGGCGGTAGAGCAGGATGCCGCGATACAGGTGGGCTTCGCCGGACGATAATTCCTGGGCGCTGGCGAAGGCCGCGCGGCCGGCCAGGTTGTAATCGGCCAGCGAGGCTTCGGTCTGGCCGGCCAATTCGCGGGCGCGCGCCCGGTAGTAAAACGCGCGCGCATCGGGACCGGCTTCGAGCGCGGTATCGAGCGTTGAGACGGCCGCGGCCGGATCGCCCGAGAGAAGTTGCGCGCCGCCCAGTTCGGTGAGCGCCTGGGGAAGATCGGCGGGCGGCGCGAGGCGCGCCATCAGGGCCGGCGTTGGATCGCGCCGGGCGCGCGTCCAGGCGTCCACGGCCTGGGTATAATCGGCGGCGGCCTCGCGGTAACGGGCCTCGCGAAAAGCCTGTAGGCCGGCCGCCCAGGCGGGCCATCCGGTTTCCTCCTGGCCGGCGAAGCGGCGGGCGGCCTGATCGAGATCGCCGCTCCGCCAGGCGATCCAGCCGAGCCAGAGGCGCTCGGTTCGCGGGAAACCGGCCTTCTCATCGCTCCACTGTGGGACCGGCGCGGCCGGATTCACTTGCAGGCGCGCCAGCCAGGCCAGCATCTTGGCGTTGCCTTGATCCAACTCCGCGGCGGCGTCGGTGAAGCCGGCGGCATTGCGCGTGATGGCGGCGATGGCGAGCTGGCAAAAACCTTTGTGGAAATGGAGCAGCTCCAGCTCGGCCGGCAGGGCCACCGGCATCATGGCGGCCTGCGACTGCACGCAGGCGGAGGCGTCGGAGAGTTGCGCGGAGGCGGCCTTTGCCACGCGGTCGAAAGAGTCCTCGGCCTGTCTGAGGAGCGCGCGGCGCTGGTCGTCTTTCCCGAACCATGGGGCCGCGAACAACGCGGCGGCGAGCAGCGCGTGTGAGGCCAGACGAATCACTTCGTAAAGATGGTGACGTCCACGTTCATGCCCGGCCGCAGGATCAGGCCGTTGGTTTGGTCCACCAGGATCTTTACCGGGATGCGTTGCACCACCTTCACGAAATTGCCGGTGGCGTTTTCGGGCGGCAGCAGGCTGAGGCGCGAGCCGGTGGCGCCGGCGATGGAATCGACGTGGCCGGTGACGCTCTGGCCGTACATGTCGACGTGGATTTCGGCCTTCTGGCCGGGCCGCACGCCGGCCAGTTGGGTCTCCTTGAAGTTGGCGGTGACCCAGGTGTCCTGGAGCGGGATCACGGTCATGAGGCCCTGGCCGGGCTGCACGATTTGTCCCACCTCGACGCTCTTGCGCGTCACCACGCCATCGATGGGCGAACGAATGGTGGTGTAGCTAAGCGTCAATTCGGCGGCTTCGAGCGAGGCGCGGTAAGATTCCACCGAAGCGGCGGCGGTGCCGGCATCGGCCTGGCGGACGTCCACCTGTTGGCGGTTGGCGAGGGAGTTTTCGACCTGGGCCTGCGCCTGGTTGACTTTGGTTTGGGCGGCGTCGAGCGCGGCCTTGCGGATGGTGGCGTCCTGCTGCGCGGAGGCCAGCTTCTGCTGGGCGGCCTGCAACTCGCTCGCCGCCACGCGCGCCGCGGCGGTGTAGGCATCGAATTGCAGGCGCGAGATTTCGGCCTTATCGACCAGCGGTTGCATGCGCGCCAAATCGGCCTGGGCGCGCTCATTGCCGGCCTGGCGGGTGGTCACGTTGGCCTGGGCGAAGGCCAGGTCGGAACTGGTGGACTGTTCCCAGGCGGCGCGGGCGCGCACCACTTCGGCTTGGGCGTCGGCCAGTTGCGCGGTGGCGCCGGTATTGACGGACAGGGTGGTTGCGTCGACCATGGGGACGGTGACCCGGGCGGAGCGCAACTTGCTTTCGGCCTCAAGCAGCGCGGCCTTGGCCTGGTCGACGCGCGCCTGGTAATCGCGCGGATCGATGCGCACCAGCACATCCCCGGTCTTCACCGCCTGGTTGTCGAGCACCGCTACCTCCACCACGTTGCCGGATATTTTGGGCGCGATGGCGGTGATGTGGCCGTCGACGTTGGCGTCGTCCGAAGAGACGCGGTACTGGTAGTGCAGATAAACCGCAATGGCCCCGGCCACGAGCAGCACGAACAGCACGACCAGCGCGACGATGCGGACGCGCGAACCGCCCGCCGGCGCGGCCGGCACGGTCGGCGTTGTCTCAATGGTGTTTTGCGAGGTAGCCACCTTATCTCCTAGTTTCTCCGATTCCATAGTCTGTGTCATTCCACCACCACCGGGCCCTTGACGGGCCCCGAGTTTTTCATCATGAACATCAAGGGGACGATCAGGAGGAACAGCACTCCCATCACCCAGAACGCGTCCGAAAACGCCAGCATACCGGCCTGGCGCTGCATATTGCCATAGATCAAGCCTTGGGCCTGCGCGGCGGCGTCCGGCAGCGAGGACCCGCGCCCGTGCAACATGGCGGCGGCCGACGCCACGGCGTCGCGGTAGTTCGCGTCGTAGGGCGTCAGGTGCGAAACCAGCACCGACTGGTGATACTGCGCGCGCCGGGCCAGCAGGGTAGTAGCGGTGGCGATGCCCGAGCTGCCGCCGATGTTGCGCGCCAGGTTGAACAGGCCGGTGGCGTAGCCGGTGCGCTCCTTGGGGATGTAGGCGAAGGCCGCCGCGCTGATGGGCACGAACAAGAAGGCCATCCCCAGGCTCTGCAGCATGCGGCTATAGACGGCCGTCTGGTAATCGATTCCGAGGCTGAATTTCGCCATCTGGAACAGGCCGGCGGAAGAGACCAGCACGCCGAAAATGACCAGCCAGCGGGCCTGGATGCGCCGCATCAAAGTCCCCACGATGGGCAGACAGATTACCACCACGATGCCGCCCGGGGAAAGCACCAGGCCGCTGAGCATGGCGGTGTATCCAAGCAGCGATTGCAGCAGCATGGGCATCAGAGCGGTGCTGGCATAGAGCACGAAGCCCAGCACCAGCATGGACAGGGTGGCGAGCGCGTAGTTGCGGTCTTTGAGGATATGGAAATCGATGATGGGGGTCTTCTGGCGCAACTCCCAGAAGACCACCGCCACCAGGCAGACCGCCATGATGACGGCGAAGGTGACGATGAAGTGCGAGCCGAACCAATCTTCCTTCTGGCCTTCGTCGAGCACCACTTCGAGCGCGCCCAGGCCGAGCGCCAGCAAGCCGAAGCCCGCGTAGTCGATCTTGAGGCCGTCTTTGAAGCCGCGGCGCACGAGGTAGGGCGGATCGAAAATCAGGAAGGAGGTAAGGGCCAGGGCCAGGACGCCGATGGGGATATTGATATAGAAGATCCAGCGCCAGCTATAGTTGTCGGTGAGCCAGCCGCCCAAGGTGGGGCCGATCACCGGGGCGACCACCACGCCCATGCCGAAGATGGCCATGGCCATGCCTTGTTTTTCGCGCGGGAAGCTTTCCACCAGGATGGCCTGCGAGACCGGCTGCAAGGCGCCGCCGCCCAAGCCTTGCAGCACGCGGAAGAAAATCAGCGCGCCGAGCGAGGGGGCCAGGCCGCACAAAAACGAACTGGTGGTGAAGAGCGCCACGCAGATCATGTAAAAGCGCTTGCGGCCGAACAGCATGGAGAACCAGCCACCCATGGGCAGGATGATGGCGTTGGCCACCAGATAGGAGGTGAGCACCCAGGTGGATTCGTCCAGGCTGGCCGAGAGGTTGCCGGCGATATGCGGCAGCGCCACGTTGGCCACGCTGGTATCGAGCACCTCCATGAAGGTAGCCAGCATGACGGTCAGGGCGATGATCCAGGGGTTGACCCCGCGGTGCCAATCGATCATGGGTGAGGCTGCGGCCGGCGGCTTCTCCCGGATGGCCGTGTCAGCGGGCGTAGAGCGCCTCCATCTGACCGACGGCGTGGGCGAGATCGGCGCGCGACTGGTTGTAGCGGTACAGCGCGGCGATCTGGTTATCGTTGGCGCGGGCCAGTTCGTCCTGCGCGGTGACGACTTCAATATTGTTGGCGACGCCGGCCTGGAAACGGTCGCGCGCCTGTTCGACTTCCTGTTTGGCGAGCGAGACTCCGAGGTTGGCAACGTCCACCTGGCTGCGCGCCGATTCGAGTTGCGCGGCGGCGGTCTTCACTTCGAGCGCGATGCGGTTGCGGAGTTCCTGCTCCTCCTGTTTGAGCTGGCGGATGGCGAGATCGGCCTTGTCGCGGGCGGCCTGGATGCGGCCGCCGGTAAAGAGCGGGAAATTCACGTCGGCCTCGTAGGTATAGACGGGGATCACGCTGGCGGGGGTCAGGCCCTGTTCGAGCCAGAAGCCGCTCAAAGAGACTTTGGGCAGGCGCTCTTGGGAGACGGTCTTGGCTTCGAGCCCGGCGCGCTGCTCTTCGTTGAGCACCTGGCGCAGTTCGGGCCGCGCGGCGTAGGCGCGCTCGAGGGTTTGGTCGATGGAGACTTGCGGGGTGTCGAAGAAATTGACCTGATCGGCCAGCTCGATTTTGCGTTGGGGATCGATGTTCAGCAGACGGGCGAGACCGAAGAGCGAGGTATCGAGCGAAGTGCGCGCGACGATTACGCGCTGCTTTTCGTTCTGCAATTGGACATTGGCGCGGAGGGTATCGATGCCGGTGCCGGCGCCGTTCTTCTGCAGGTCGGCGGCCTGATCGTAGAGGGCCTGCGCCAGATCGACGCGCGATTGGGCGGCATCCACTTCCGCCGCGGCGCGCTGGCTGCCGAGGTATTGAGAGACCACCAGCAGGACGCTTTCCTCGCGTACGGTGAGTTCTTGGGAGCGGCGGGATTCCTGTGCCATCTTGGATGAGCGGTAGCGGTTCCACAACGTGAGGTCAAAGACCGGCGCGCTGAAGCCGAGGCCGGCCTGAAAGACCCAGAAGGGGCCGGCGTGCTCCGGCAGGCCGGGGAAGCCCTGGCCGAAGGCGGTCTGGATGTTGAAGCGGTGGGCGCTTTCGCCGACGGTCCCGTTCACCTGGGGCAGCATGGCGGAGTGGGCGATGCGGGTATCCTCCCGGCTTTGGGAAATATCCAGGTTGGCCAGAATCACTTGCGGATTCTGCCGCAGCGCCAGGGCGACGGCGTCCTTGAGGCTGAGCTTGAGGGGCGCGGACTCCTGCGCCAGCGCGGCCGGCGCCAGCGCCAAAACGATCAGAGCGAAGCCATTCATCCGAGTCTTGAGCATGATCCGTTCTCACCTCCAGGATTGCATGTTCCGGGCCAAACACTGGGTTGATTCCATTGGGGCGGGGACGGACAGTAGGCCGGAGAAGTGCCCAAATATTGGCACGACTGTCAGAAGTGGAGAGGCGGAAGACCAGCGAGTCAGGAGTCGGGGAAGTCGAGGAATTCAGCATGGCAGGCGGCGCCGCCTGCCCCACCGAAAGCCGAAGACACTTGTGGCGTGAGATCGGGGTGGAAAGAAGGCCATCGCTCTCGACGCGGGGATGGCGTAATAGAATGGCCGTGTGAGAATGATTCTGCGTGTGGTCGAAATCACCTTGCTGGCGTTGGCCGGATTGTATATCGGCGACTACCTCTCGGCGCGGTACCGCATTCCCGGCAACCGGCAGACCCTGGGGAGTGTGCAGGTGCGAACGCTCTGGGCGGTGCGCATGAAGAACGGGCGGTTCGAATACTCGCTGGGCGATACGGAGACCCAGACCTGCGTGCGGTCGCTGTTCCCGCAACTGGGGTATACACCCTGCTGGTACCTGAGCCGCCATGCGACCAGGCGCATCGAGGTCAGCCGGGCAACTATTGAGACGCTCATCATGCGATCCGGCTAGCCGGCCTGCCGAGCTGTCTTGCTATTGCTGGCGGTTGGGCACGAGGGGCAGGCGGTCGATGTCGATCACCTGGAGGGAATTGGAGCCGAAGTTGGTGAGGAAGAGCGTGTGGCCGTCGGCGGAAAGAGCCATTTCGCGCGGGAAGGCTCCGGCGGCGATGGCGCCCAGCGTAGCGTCCGTTCCCGCTTCCATCTTCGCGGCATCCAGAACCACCAGACTTTGCGGGGCGGTGGAACCGGCGAACCGGTTGGAGTTGCCGGCGACCACTTTTCGGCCGGCATCCACTACCGCGATGGGCACAGGAGCAGTGCCTACGGGCGCTTCGGCGACGCGCGCGTGGCCGGCGTCGGACAGCAGTTTGGCGGTATCGAAAGCCAGCACGGCATTGCTGTTGCGCGCGGTGACGTAGATGCGGCCGCCGTCCGGGGTGATGGCCATGCGCACCGGGCTGCAGCCGGCCGGGACACGCGCCACGACGGCTTGCGCGGGGTCGGCCGAGGCGCGGGCGACATCCACTACAATGACGGCGCCCTCCGGGTTGGTGATCTCGGCCGTGGCGGGATCGCGGCCTTCCGGTTTGCAGGCCTTGGGCCAGCGCCAATCCGGCAGGGCCACCTGGCTGGTGGTATAGAGCCATTTGCCGTCGGGAGAGAAGCTGAGCGCGATGGGAGCGTTGGCGACCGGAATCTTTCCGATGATGGCGCCGGCTTTGTAGCCGTTCGAGCGGGCACGCTCGAGGTCGATGACGGTGATGGAGCGGGCGCGCTCTTCGCTGACGAACAGCAGCTTGTCGCCGGGCGAGACGTTGGCGTAAATGCTCTGGGAATTCGGGCCGTCACTGAACGATCCCAGGACGGGGTTGGAGGCGCCCGAGGCCATGCGGTCGACGTCGAGAAAAACCGGGCCGCCGGCGGCGGTGGCAATGAGCAGCTTGCCGTCGTGCGTCAAGGCCAAGCCGGTGGGCGGCGATTTCAGCGGGACGACGCGGAGGAGCTCGGTGCGTCCGCTGCCGCGCTGCAGGAGCGCAATGCCGGGGTCCTTGCCGGAGTTGTCGCCCATCAGTGAGACGAACACCCGGCAGCCGTCGGCCGATGGCCTGACCGCAAAGGGCCGCGAGGGAAGCGCGATGGTGACCGATGGCGAAGCGGCGGGGGCGTTGCAGCCGGACGGCTGGGCCGGCGCAGCGAGCGCGGAGAGCGTGGCAAGCGCCAGTTCGAGGCAGAGGCGTTTGGCGAGATACCAGTGATGGCAGACGGGGGCTGGTCTCCTGAGCATGTGGAATCCATCATAACGCTTTGGGAGGCGAGGCTGACGGGGCAGCGGGCGCGGCCATCCCCGAAATGATGGCAAACATGCGCTACGGTTGGTGGGTCGAGCCCCGGACGCTGGCGAGGGTCTTCTTGGCCGCCGAGAGGGTGCGATAGGAGAAACGCCGGATGAAGGCGGGCAGGCAGGCGTATAGAAAATAGAGATACGCGAGCGCCAGGCCGAGCCAATAACAGCGGTACTCGCGGCGATGCTTGCGGAGGATGCGGAGGGAAGCGCGGGCGTTGGCCTTCTGATACATAAAGGAGCTGCCGCTTTCCCACAGAGTGTAGTACTGCAGGTAGGCGATGAAGTTGTAGAGCTTGCCGCGAGCACCCATGGTGAGCCAGAAGTCCCAGTCGGCGAACTGGCGCAGGGCCGGGTCGTAAAGAGAGAGCTGGCCGTTCACGATACGGCGGAACATGGCGGTGGAGTTGGCCATGGGATTGGCAAGGAGCGCCCAGGCGCGGATGGCGGCATCGGTCTCGGGCTTGAAGAATTTTCCCTGGACGCGATCGTCCTGATCGATCATGATATAGCCGCCGCCGCAACCGGCGTAGTCGGGATGGCGGTCGAGGAATTCGACCTGGCGCGCCAGTTTGTCGGCGAGGCCCCAATAATCGTCGTCGTCGAGGATGGCGATGTATTCGCCGCGGGCCTGTTCGATGCCGAAGTTGGATTCTAAGGCGATGGAGCCGACGGCCTCGCGGTGGAAGTGGCGGATGCGGGGCTCCTTGGCGAGCCACTCGGCGAGGAGGCGGTGCGTTTCGGGATTGTTGCCGTTCTCAACGATGATGAGTTCCCAATCGTCGAAGGTCTGGGCGCAGACGCTGGTGATGGCGCGGCCGATTTTCTGCGGCCGGTTGTAGGTCAGCATGACAACGCTGACTTTGGGAGGGGATATCGGAGATTGTGCCATATTCGACATGTAAAGACCCCGCCGCCGTGGCACTTCTGACTCCTGACTTCTGACTCCTGGCTTCCAAATCCCGGAGGGATTTCAAGGGCGAAGCCCTTGCTTAGGTCTTTTTGAAAAGTTTGTCGAAGGCGTTGCGGGCGTCGTCGGCGTTGCGCGGAGCGGGCGGGCCTGAATTGATGGTGGGGGCCGGGGGCGCGTTGGCAGTGCCTTCGCGGGCGACGGTGACGCGCGCGGAGAACATGGCGCAGTCGTTGGCCTTGTCCTTGAGGACGATGCGGACGGGGATGGGCTTCAGGCACTGGAAGCGGGTAGAGGGTTCGAAGTGCGAGCACTGCTTGCAGCAATGCAGGTCGGCGTTGCACTTGGGGCAGGTGCCGGAAAAACTCACATCGGGAGGAAGGGCGGTGGCGCAGTTGTAACAACGGGAGGCGGCCACATGTTGTACCAGGCGCGGCAGGCGGGGACCGGTGATATCGATGGGGGGGCGGGGGCCTTGGGGCCTGGGACCATCGGACCGGGGACCCCGGGCGTCGCGGTCCGAGTCCATGTACCCATTTTGTCTATACTTGCGATCGCTGTCCATGGGGAAGGTTGCTCCGTAAATTGCAGGCAGAAGACGACTTAGTGAAAACCCGATTACGAACTTCGAGAGCCGGGGTGCATCCAGCTCATATACGGCTTCCACGCCAGCCCGGCGGATTTTCAGAACACCGGCCGTTCGCGTGGGATAACCAGAGGGGGACCGCGGGATTCCCCGAGCGCATGGCGCCTACGTGGCTTGGAACCCGCCAAAGCGTCAAACCAATATGTACCACGGATCGAGTCCGTTTGCACGCACCATCTTTTGGCCCCTGGGGACTTTTCATGCCGATGCGGGCGAACTCCACTTCAACAGGCCGCCGGAGGGGCGGGTCAAGGGATCGTCAAAATGGTTGGGGCTGACGCGCAAAGCGTAACCGAGCCGGCCGGTGCGCTCGGGGACGATATCGCGGCCGAAGAGCGCGACGCCGTCGCGCTGCTCGACGGGAGGCAGAACGACCACCTCGGCATCTTCGAGAAAGCCGCTGGAATCGACGCGGCCCAGGACCATTTCGACGCGTATATCGTCCGGGTTGAGGCCAGCCAGATCGATGGCGGCGCGCACCGGCACGGCCGAGCCGCTGGTCAGACCGACGGCGGGGAACTGGTTGCCGGCTTCCACGAAACGGACACGGTCCCAGACCTCGCGGATGCGCGCAGCCCAGCGGGCTTTTGCCCGCACGCGCTGATAGTGGCCTTCGCGCAAGTGGATGTGCTGCTGGTGGGCCGGGTCGTATAGTTCCGACATGTACTCGCGCACCATGCGGCGGCAATCGAAGGCCGGGGTGACATGGATGAGCGACTGCTTCATGCGGCGCATCCATTCGCGCGGCGTGGTTTCGCGGCGTTCATAGAACATCGGCACGATTTCGTTTTCGAGCAGGTAATAAATGGCGCTGGCGTGAAGGGCGTCCTGATCGGGCGAATAGGGTTCGCGCTCGCCAATGGCCCAGCCGCCCGAGATCTCATAGGCTTCGTCGAACCAGCCGTCCAGGATGCTGAGGTTGAGCACGCCATTGAGAGCGGCCTTCATGCCGCTGGTGCCGCAGGCCTCTTCGCCGCGGCGGGGATTGTTCAGCCAGAGATCGACGCTCTGCACCATTTCGCGGCCGACCTTCATGTCGTAGTCTTCGACGAACACCACGTGTTTCCACAGGTCGGGGTCGCGCGAGAGTTGGACCACGTCGCGGATGTAGCCTTTGGCGGGCTGGTCCTTGGGATGGGCCTTGCCCGCGATGACCACCTGGACGGGCATATCCTTATTCAATAAGATGCGCTTGAGACGCTCGACGTCGTGGAAGAGCAGGGTGGCGCGTTTATAGGTGGCGAAACGGCGCGCGAAGCCGATGGTGAAAGCGTTGGGGTCGAGGACTTCGCCGCTGCGGCGGATTTCGCCGGCGGAGGCCTGGCGGCGCAGAGCGGCGGAGTGCTGGCGTTCGCGAACGAAGTTCACCAGGCGGCGTTTGCGGCGGCGGTGGGCTTCCAGCAACTCTTCGTCGGGAATCTCCTTGACGTGCTCCCAGAGGGAGGGGTCGTTGAAGCGGTCGCGCCAGTCGGGCTCCAGGTATTGGTCGTAGAGCACGGCCAGTTCGGCGTTGAGCCAACTGGGAAGGTGCACGCCGTTGGTGATCGAAGTGATGGGGACCTCCCACTGGGGCAGTTGGGGCCAGAGGTCCTGGAACATTTCCTGCGAGACGGCGCGGTGCAGGCGGCTGACGGCGTTGCGGTAGGCCGAAGTATTGAGGGCCAGCACGGCCATGGAGAAGGGCTCGTCGCGGTTGACGGGATTGCGGCGGCCGATGGCCATCAACTGCTGGAAATCGACCGCCACTTCCCGGCAGTATTCGGAGAAGTAGTGGTACATGACGCCGGCGTCGAACAGGTCGATGCCGGCGGGCACGGGGGTGTGGGTGGTGAAGACGTTGCTGGCGCGGGCGGCCTCCAGAGCTTCGTCAAAGGCCAGCTTTTCATCGCGCATGTAGAGGCGGATCTGCTCGAGCGCGAGAAAAGCCGAGTGGCCTTCGTTCATGTGAAAGACCGTGGGCTTGAGGCCCATGGCATCCAGGGCCCGCATGCCACCGATGCCCAGGACGATTTCCTGGCGGATGCGCGTATCGTTATCGCCGCCGTAGAGGGAATCGGTGATGTCGCGGTCCTGCGGCAGGAGGTTTTCCGGAATGTTGGTATCGAGCAGGTAGAGCTGGATGCGGCCCACGTGGAGCTGCCAGACCAGGATGGAGATCTCGCCGGTGGGGAACTTCACTTTCACTTTGAGGTCCCCTCCGCCCGAATCCTTGACGGGACTGACCGGCAGGGTATAGAAATCGTTGACCGGGTAGCGTTCCTGCTGCCAGCCATCGGGATTGAGGAGCTGGCGGAAATAACCTTTTTGATAGAGCAGGCCCAAGCCGATGAGGGGGTAGTCCTGATCGCTGGAGGATTTCAGGTGGTCGCCGGAGAGGATGCCGAGGCCGCCGGAATAGACCGGCAGACATTCGGTGAGGCCGTATTCGGCGGAGAAATAAGCGATCAACTTGCCGTCGGCCGGGGGAGCGGACTTGCTGCGGGTGCGGGCGTCGAAGACCTCGCAGGCGCTGCGATACACGGCCAGGTAGCGCTGATCGGCGCCGGCCTTTTCGAGAATGCTTTGCGAGACGCGGCCCAGCATGAGGACGGGGTTGTATCCGCAGTCCTTCCACAGAACCGGGTCCAGCCGGCGAAACACGGAGCGGACCAGTGGCGACCAGCTCCAAAGAAGGTTATGGGCCAGCTCCTCCATGCGGGAAAGCGATTCGGGCAACGCCGGACGCACCAGAAATTCCCGCAGCGGCTGAATGTGAAAGGGCATACCGTGAGGCTACATTCAAAGATAGCAGACCGCCCGGGTTTCGAAACGCCCATTTTGTTTCGGCTTTGGCTCCGCTGTAGTGCACTTGCTCATTCTCTTCGATCGCTGCGAAGATTTCGTTGCTCCCGTGGCGCACGCACTCGTGCGTGCCGCGTCGACACTCGTGTCGACGCCTGGCGTTATCTCACCATCGGTTGCGGCTCCGCCGCTCTATGGGCCAGCCCCTTCAGGCCGCCGCCGGCTTTTTAGCCAGCCGTGCCGCCGGGCGCCAGCGGCTCCGCTCTCAATCGTTCGGGCAAGTTTCCCCCAACGCCGTTCCCGGAGAGATTCAGGCCAGCGGCACACCTACGCGAAGCCGGCGTTACGGCGCGCGCAGGCTAGCTGACTTGACGCGCTGAGAGCACATCCCGCGCAGTCGTCCAACGAATACCGGGATAGCGATCGTTGTCGAGCGGCTCTAGCTTTGCCCGGCCGTCGAACATGTTACGCATGTACTGCATGCCCTGCCATGCCGGGTACAGTTCCTTCTCTCCGGGAGCGACCGCGCGCGCGACCTTGATCAGCGTGCCGAGCATTCCCAGACCTCCGGGGTGGAACAGGCGGAACTCCTTTCCGGTCACCTCGCTTACCACCGCCGTCAGTTCCCGGGCGCTGAGTTGATCGCCGGCAATTCGTAGAAAGCGAGGGGTGGACGGATCCAGAGCCGCGCTCGCCGTGAATGCCGCCGTGTCGTCCATCGTCGTGAAGTCCATGCGCTGGTCCGCGTCGCCCCAATAGAGGACTCGCTTCAGTTTGAAGAGAATGAGCGGCATCTGACCGGTCAGCATATCGGCAAACGCGCCGTTG
>Ga0187874_10000171_pt1 | contig 84169 bp, 80 predicted proteins | sample June2016WEW_16_1_3_FD_132993 | JGI IMG/M metagenome (GOLD analysis project Ga0187874, IMG submission 132993) | Peatland microbial communities from SPRUCE experiment site at the Marcell Experimental Forest, Minnesota, USA - June2016WEW_16_150 | ecosystem: Environmental > Terrestrial > Soil >... | reverse complement strand
GTGGTTCAACAGCGAGAAGGGCTACGGCTTCATCTCGCAGTCCGACGGCGTGGACGTTTTCGTCCACCACTCGTCTATCCAAATGTCCGGTTACCGGACCCTCACCGAGGGCCAGGAAGTCGAGTTCGACGTTCAGGAGGGCCAGAAGGGGCTGCAGGCAGCCAACGTCCGGGCGCGCTGAGTCCGCGCACTCCCGGTGGGCCCGCTGCTTAGCAGCGGACCCTGCAATCGTCGGGCCACGTTCCGTGGGCCCGGCCACAATGTTCGGTTCCGCTTGTCGAAGCGTCTGGTTGTCGCGCCCGGACAAGCAGTCGGCGACGTGCGCCGTTTCGCGCACCTGAGGCCGGCTTGTCGCTCGGAGGCCACCGCCTTTTCCGGTGATCGTGCTGTGGCATGGGCCACCCGGCCGGCTTCGCCGGATGTGCCAGAAGTGGGCCGGGCCCAGATCCGAGGCGATGGATGGGTGAGTTCTCGATGGAACTGAACGATGATCAGGCGCAGGTTCTCCGCTGGGTGCACGACTTCGCAGAGAATGTGGAACGTCCGGCGGCCCACGAATGGGACGAGCGCGAAGCAACGCCGTGGCCGATCATCGAGCATGCCGCCACGATCGGGTTGTACTCGTTCGACTTCGTCGCGAACTGTTTCGCAGATCCGACCGGGCTGCTGCTGCCGCTCGTCAACGAGGAGATGGCCTGGGGCGATGCGGGAATCGCGCTCGCGATCCTCGGGTCGACCCTAGGCGTGGCAGGGATCGTCGCCGCCGGCACACCCGAGCAAGTGGCCGAGTGGGCTCCGAAGTGCTTCGGTCAGGCTGGCGACATTCAGCTGGCGGCGTTGTGCGTGTCCGAAGCCGACGCCGGTTTCGAAGCGGCGAGGTTTGGAACCCGGGCCGAGTACGACGGCAGGGGCGACAACTGGACCCTGAACGGGGCCAAGACATGGGTCACCAACGGTGGCATCGCCGACATCCACGTTGTCGCGGCATCAGTGGAGTCCGAGCTGGGCGCGCGTTGCCAGGCGAACTTCATCGTGCCGCCCAAGACGCCGGGACTGTCGATGGGCCGCAGGTTCGACAAGACGGGGGTCCGGGCGTCGCACACTGCCGAGGTCATCCTGCACGACGTCACGTTGCCCGGGGCCTGCCTCCTAGGGGGCAGGGACCGGCTGGACGAGAGGATCGCCCGTGCCAACGAGGTGGGGCATCCGAGATCCCCGGCGGCGATAGTGACATTCGAGGCGACTCTTCCCGCCATAGCCGCCCAGGCCGTCGGCATCGCACGTGCCGCGTACGAGTACGCCCTCGACTGTGCCAAGCAGCACAGGGCCTTCGAGCGTCAGGCTGTCGCGTTCAAGCTCGCCGACATGAGGACCCGGACCGACGCGGCGCGCCTGCTCTACTTGAGGGCCGCTTCGATGGCTATGACGGGGAAGCCCTTCACGGCCGCTGAGGGTTCCATGGCGAGGCTCTTCGCGGGCGAGACGGCGGTCTGGGTGACAGAGCAGGCGGTCCAGATCCTCGCAGCTTGCGGCTATTCGCGTGACCATCCAGTCGAGCGTTGGCACCGTGACTCGGTGGCTCATACGAGCTTCGAAGGGACGAGCGAGATCCAGCGGCTCGTGATAGCGCGCGCCATCTCCGGGACGCGCGTTCACTAGCGCGGGGCTGTGTCCCGCTACAGACGAGACGCAGGCGCATGGCCTCCAACCAGTCCACTCAGCAGTCGAAGTTGGCGGAATCGGGTCCCCATCGCGCGTATGCACGGGGCTTACTTGTGCGAGCTGACAGAAGATCAGGCGTCGACCTCGCCCGCGGGTTCGGTCTCGACGCCGAGGCGCGCTAACGCTTCGCGCACATCGGCGCTCGACTCGACCAACACGGCCTGCAGCCCGGCCGTACGGGCGCCGTCGACGTTCTTCACGGCGTCATCGAAGAACAAGATCTGAGAGACCCGAAAGCCGGTTTGCGCCGCGACGACGGCAAACGCCTCAGGATCGGGCTTGCGGAGCCCGAGATCGGACGAGACGAAGATGGAACGAAAGACGGACAACTCGTCCGCGTAGCGCGCGGCCCAGGCGTTGCGGTGGGTCGGGTTCGAGTTGGTGAACGCGTACAGGGGAAAGCGTCTACCTGCCGCGGACAGCAGTCCTGGCATTCCTGGTAACGGGCCCAGGTAGATGTCGTTCCAACCCGAGACCAGTTCCTCGTCGGAGAGTGGAAGGCCGAGATTCCGGCGCAATGCGGCGAAGTAGCCCGCGGCGTCGATCTCTCCTCGTTCGTGTTGCTCATAGAACTCGTCGAACGAGAACCGTCGCTCAATCTCGGCGGGGTCAAGGTGGGCGAGATCGGCCCAGATCCGGAAGGCTCGTCTGAAGTCGAACCCGATGACTACTCCTCCGAGGTCGAACAGCAACGCGCGGATCGAGCCAGGGTCATCAGGTGCTGTCCTCACAGCCGGCGATTCTCTCACCCCGCTCGTCCTGATCCAGGCAGGGCGTAGGCGGCCACGTTGCCGGAGAGACGCTCTTGACGCGGACCGTTTGCGAGGTAGGCGTCGAAACCGCCTGACTCTGCTCGCTACGCGCGAATCGCGGCAATGAGTGGTGTACCTTCGTCCACTTGAGAGGACGGCCGATGAGGGCGAAGACCGCTATGTTCCGCCGTTGTGCTGCGGCCTGTGCGCTGTGCCTGTCGGGCTTGGCGCTTGTCACCTTCGTGCCCGCATCTCCTGCCGGGGCCGCATGGGACGGCCCATGGTCAGCTTCGGCATGGTCCAGGGCAATGAGTCCACTCTCAGGCATCAATGTCCTCGGCTGGGGGTTCGATGACCCGTGGGCCATCACCTCCAGCGGCGCTTTCGTGTGGATCGTGAACAGTGGCGAGTCGGTCACAGAGCTGTCCGCTTCGACCGGCGCCTTCGTCAAAGTCATCCGGGGCTCAAAGTACGGGTTCGACGGTTCTCTCAGCATCACCTCAGCCGGTGGGCACGTCTGGGTGGTCAACGAGGGCGACAACTCAGTCACAGAGATCTCGTCCTCGACCGGCGACCTGGTCAAGGTGATCCGCGCTTCGAGCTACGGGTTCGACGACCCCTGGGCCGTCACCACGGACGGCACCAATCTCTGGGTCACCAACAAGAGCTCGGTCACAGAGATCTCGTCCTCGACCGGCGCCCTGGTCAGGGTCATCCGCGCCTCGAGCTACGGGTTCGACGACCCCTGGGCCGTCACCACGGACGGCACCCGCCTCTGGGTCAGGAACCAGGACTCGGTCACGGAGCTCTCGGCCTCGACCGGCGCCCTGCTCAGGGTCATCCGGGGCTCGAGATACGGGTTCAACGGCTCCTTGGGTGCCGAGGGGATCACCTCGGGCGGCACTCACGTCTGGGTGACCAACGAGTTCGCCAACTCCGTCACCGAGATCTCGGCCTCAACCGGAGCCCTGGTCAAGGTGATCCGAGGCGCGAGCTACGGCTTTGACGACCCCTCGAGCATCACCTCGAACGGTGCCGACGTCTGGGTCTCGAACACGGCCGGATACTCGGTCACCGAGCTCTCCGCCTCGACCGGGGCCCTGGTCAAGGTCATCGGCAGTCCGAGCTACGGCTTCAACGGTTCTCTGGCCATCACCTGGCGCGGCACCCGCGTCTGGGTGGCGAACTCCGCCGGCAACTCGGTCAGCGAGCTCTCCTCTTCGACGGGCGCCCTCGTCGATGCCATCAGCGGCTCGCGCTACGACTTCAACGACCCCGATGCCGTCACCTCGGACGGAACCCACATCTGGGTGGCGAATTCCTCGGGCAACTCGGTCAGCGAGCTCTCAGCGTCCACCGGTGCCTTGATCAAAGTCGTCGGCGGCTCGGGCTACGCGTTCGACGGCCCCTCGGACATCAGCTTGGTCGACGGCCACATCTGGGTCGCGAACAGGTACTCGGTCACTGAACTCGCGGTATCGACCGGCGCGCCATTCAAGGTCGTCACAGGCTTGCGCTACGGCTTCAACTACCCCGACGGCATCACAGCGGCCGGCACCGATATCTGGGTGGCGAACGAAGCCAACTCCGTGACCGAGCTATCGGCCTCTACCGGCGCCCTGGTCAACCTCTTCGACGGCCCGAGCTACGGCTTCAGCGGGCCTTCTGGAATCACCTCGGCCGGCACCCACATCTGGGTCGCCAACTCCTCTGACAACACTGTCAGCGAGCTCTCGGACTCGACCGGAGCCCTGGTCAAGGTCATCAGCAGTCCGAGCTTCGGCCTCCATGCCCCGTCGGCCATCACCTCGAACGCCACCGACATCTGGGTGGCGAACGAGGATGGCAATTCGGTCACGGAGCTCTCGGCCTCGACCGGAGCCCTCGTCAAGGTCATCCGTGGCTCCAGCTACGCGTTCGACGAGCCCGACGCCGTCGTTTCGGACGGCACCCACGTCTGGGTGGTGAGTTATGACAATTCGGTCACCGAGCTCTCCGCCTCGACCGGGGCCCTCGTCAAGGTCGTCAGCGGCTCCGGCTACGGCTTCGACGGCCCCTCGGCCATCACCTCCGACGGCACCCACGTCTGGGTCGCGAACACAGACGGCCAGTCAGTCACTGAATTCCCAGCCTCCTGAACCCCCGCAGGGTGCGATGTCCTCCAACTGAGCTGTGCCGAGAGCGCGAAGGCAGGTGAGGTTGATCGGCTCGGCACCAACCGATGAGTCAGGCACGTGCTTCTGTCATGGCGCGAACGACCCGTTATGCCGCAGCCCGCACCACACTCGCTCGCGTCGTGCTGCCACCCTCTTGTCGCCACAGAGGTCGACGGACCTGGGATCTCAAGTTGAAGGGCCAGTCCGAACGGGATGGCGCACGTCTTGCGTCGTCCCAGACCGGCCGGAGAGGAGCGCTACGCTTTGGCGGCGCCGACACACCTTGGTCCTTTGGCGTCTGGATGAAACATCGAGTTGAAGGGCGGACCAGCCGGCGCATGACCTCGACCCATGACTTGCAACTGTTGCGCGCGGTAGCGGACCGCACCCTTCGATTCCGCTTCGGCACCTGGTACTGGGGGGACGCGATCGCCGTCGACGGACTCCTCGGGGCTGGTCGAGTCATCGGTGGCTCCTACAGCGACGCTGTCGTCGGCTGCCTGGACCGCTGGGCCCGTTTGGCACCCATTTCTTTCGACGACGCCCTGGTTCCAGGAGGTGCCGTGTTGCAACTCGTGGCCGACGGCTCGCTCCCTGGAACCGCCGCTGACCGGGTCGTTGCAGCCTTGGAACGGCTCCCCTTGCTGGACGGGACGATTCCTGCGCTCGAACCTCACAAGCCTCAGTTCCGATTCGGCGTGTGCATCGATGCGCTCTACCACTTGCCGGCCATGATGTTCCTCGCCGGTGACCACCGAGGCGACCCCGACGCCGAGCGCAGCGCCGTTCGCGTTGCGTCGGCAATCCTCGAAGTCCTGAGGTGCCCCACCGGGTGGGCGCAGTGGTACGACTTCTCACTGTGTCGGAACAACGCCATCTCTTGGAGTCGCGGTCTCGGCTGGGCGGTCCTCGGACTACTTGATCTGCTCGCGCTCGTTGACCACGGTTCCGCCGGAAACCTGGTGGACGCAGCGGGAAGCCTTCTCGGCACTCTCGCGGGCGAGCAGGCTCCGAGCGGCCATTGGCAGGCTGTTCTTGGCGATCCAGGAGCGGACGAGGAAACCTCCACAGCGGCGTTCTTCGTCGCAGCCGCCCTTCATCCCCAGGCCGCGGTTGTCGGTGTCCCCAGCCGCGCGAAGGTCGAAGCCGCCACGGCGGCGATGTTGCGCGCCGTCACCGCCGATGGGACCTACAGCGGAGTCAGCGCCGATGTGCTCCCGACCTGGGACTTCGCCAGTTACGAGCGGTTTCCCGTCGAGCCGTCCCCTTGGGGCCAGGGCGCAGCACTAAGGGCCCTGGTAGCCCTGGCGACCAGTGAGGACTAGCTGGCCCGTGGCCTATCCCGCGAAGATCGGATGGGCGACAGAACCGCGGACCCGAATCATCCGCCGGCGATGTCTGGCTCCCGGCCGGTTCTGACCGAACCCTGAGACGTCACCGGATCGCCCATGTCCGTGCGAGTGAGCGGCCCTGACCCGAGTGACTTCTCGAACCAGTGGTGGGCATAGAAGTTGTCGTTGTACGGAGGGATCTCGCTGTAACCGCTGGAGCGGTAGAGGCCGACCGCCTCGGGCAGGTGGCTGCTGGTGTCCAGTCGCACGAGCAGGCAACCGAGGCGGGCCGCCGCGGACTCGAGGCCTGTGAGCAGCCCGCGGCCAAGACCGCGACCGCGCACCGACGGATCGATCCACATTCGTTTGATCTCGGCCGTGGTCTCGTCGAGCTTGCGGACCGCCCCGCATCCCACTTCGCGCCCATCGAGCAGGGCGATCAGGAAGCAGCCTGAAGGGGGGCGGAGCTCTGCGCTGGGAACAGCAACGGAACGGTCGCGGTCAAAGCCACCGGGGAAGCGGGCGGCGAGCTCGTCGTAGTACCGCGCGAGCAACCGGCTGGCGAGATCGCCGTCAGCCGGCGCTTCGAGCAGGACCAGGTCATCATCCGCCTGATTCGCCAAGGCCCTCTTGACTCCCGCTGCCGCGTGGAGGCGGGTCGTCTGGAAGACCGGCACCGGAGAGTCATCTGACCGGACAAGCAGCTCGAGCTCCGTACAGCCGAGGACGACCCCTTCCGCCCCGTCGGCCACCAACCGGCCGATGATCGCCCGGTGTGCCTCACGCGATTCCTCGCGGACGACGCCCAAGCAGAGCTCCTCGTAGATGGTCCTGTGGACGACGATCCGATCCGCTGGGGAGGGGACTATGACCTCGAGGCCGTGGGTGGCCAGCCGGTCCTTGTAGAACGACTGCTCCATCGTGAACGCCGTGCCCAAGAGCCCGACCCGGGCGATGCCTGCCGCGCGGACCGCCTCGGCGGCGACGTCGGCGATGTGGACCAACGGGATCGAGACCGCGGCCTCGATGGCGTGGGCCACCTTGTGCATAGTGTTGGTGCACAGAAGGAGAAGGTCGGCGCCTGCCAGCTCGAGGGACTGGCCCGCGGCGGCGAGCAGATCCTCCGCTTCCTTCCAGGCACCGGTGGCCTGGAGCCGCTCGATCTCGGCGAAGTCAAGGGAGTAGAGAAGGCATCGGGCCGAGTGCAGTCCTCCCATTTCCTCGCGGACGAGTTCGTTGACAAGCCGGTAGTACTCTGCCGAGGACTCCCAGCTCATGCCTCCGATGAGCCCGATGGTCTTCACGGCGCCATGTTCCCACCGAGGCGGCCAGGCTGTCGCTCGGCACGCCTTTGCGAGTCGTGCTGTGGCGTGTCACCTCTCGACAAGACCCGTCGGCGCGGCCGCCAATACGCAGCTGAGGGCGCCGGTCTCGTGTTTTGTGGATCGTTGGCGGATCGCCGATGATTGGACGTGAGCGGCCCGAGCAGGAGGACCGACTCACAGGGGAGCGACGGGTGCCATTCCCGAGGGCTGTTGCACGTCTGAACCGAGTGGGGCTCAACCGGGTCACGCGCCACATTGCCCCCTGGGTCCCGGGGCTCGGGGTGATCGTGCACCGGGGTCGGCGTTCCGGGCGCCTCTACGAGACACCCGTCAACGTGTTCCCGACCCCGGACGAGGTACGCATCGCCCTCACGTACGGCGCAGACAGCGACTGGGTCAGGAACGTCCTCGCCGCCGGCGGTTGCCAGCTGCGGACCCGGTGCCGGGAGTTGTCGCTGACGAGGCCGCAACTTGTGCACGATCCGAAGTGCATTGGCATTCGCCCGATCGAGCGGCGGGTCCTACGACTCTTGAGCGTCGCGGACTTTCTCACGCTGGTCGAGAGTCCTGAGCCGGCTGACCGTCCGCGGTAAGGGTGTCCAGACCCGGCGAGCGGGCGCTTTCGGAGCTCACAGTTCGTGCGAGCGTGTGCGCCTGCGACACCGGGGCAAGGCACTGGTCTTCGTGGTCCCGGTCACCTCAGGGACTTCGATGCTCCGCGAGGTAAGCGTCAAGAACGCGCTGGTTGGCGACGCGGATGGGGATGATCGCGGGAAGGGCATCAAGCGCATAGGCCCGTGCGGGACCTTCTGGGCCGTCGTCTCGGAACTCGCCACCAGCGACCCGGGCTATGTAGCCATGTGCCTTCATCGTGCCGGTAGGGGTCCCTTCCTGGATGAATGTGACGAACTCCCGCACGATCGTGACTTCGAGGCCGGTCATCTCCCTGACCATGCGCACCGCGGCGTCCTGCGGCATCTCCCCGGGGTTGCACGGGTTGCTCGGTAGCGACGCCGGTGCCTCGGGGGGGGCCTCCGGGCGGGTGGACGAGCACGATCCCTCCGGCGTCGGTCTCGACGACGACAAGTGCGCCGTGGTAGTCGAATGGCGAAGATGTGCTGGCCATGGCCTGACTGTAGGGACGCCGGGCGCGTTGCCGGTCCGACTGCCGTCCGTGCGCGAGCTGAGTAGAGGCGAGCCATCGCCGCCGGAGCCAATGCCGAACTCGGCGATCGCACGGGTTGTCGATTCCGACGGGGGCGTCACACGAGGATTGCCTTCCTCGGCGCCCTCGTCATCGGCGCACGGCGTGGCCTTACCCGGCTTTGCTCTAGTTACGCGCAGTGGGGACGTCGAGCGAAATCAGCAGAACGCCGTGCGGTCATCGCGCCGGAGTCCCGAGGCGAAATCGCGCCTCGGGACTCCATGGCATCGCTCGCGATCAACGACCGGTCGCGTCAGCCGCCGGGCGGTCGGTACGTCGACTCCATCCTGACCCCAGCGTCGACCTCGGCCGGAGTGAGGAGGACGACGGTCTTGACCTTGGCGCCACCCGCGGCGGTCACAGCAAGCACCGCACCCGCGGCAGTGACGGTGTCTGGATAATCGACGATGAGGTAGGCGTCGTATTCGCCAAAGGCGAAGTAGAACGATTCGACCTTTCCGCCGGCTGCTTGTGTGGCCGCGGTGACGGCAGCGACACGAGCTGAACCACCCTCGGCCCTGAGACCTTTCAGGCCGTCGAGGGTATATCTCACTTCGAGCAGGTACTTCGACATGATCCCCCCTTGTCTGTCGGAGCACTCACGGAAGTCGGAGCACTCCGCCTGGGCGAAGGGAGGTTTATGCCTGTGCCGACAGGAACCCGTGAGAGCGAGCCCGTGCAAACGCGCAGAATGCCAGGATCAGAGCCGGCAACGCCGTGTTTCTCGATGACGCCCGTCCGGCATGCTGGTCAGTGGTGCGGTCTCTTTGCGAAAGCCGGGACGCGTCCTTGTGACAGGGCAGCTCCCGCAAGGATGACGAGGCCACCGACTGGCTCGTACCAGGTGACGGCCTCGCCTAGGAAAGCAGCGCCGACGATGACGGCGAAGACGGGCGTGAGGTAGGTGACGGTGCTCGCCGTGGTGCCGCCCGCCCGTGACACGACGTCGAAGTTGAGGATGTAAGCCACTCCGGAGCCGAGGACGCCGAGGCCGAGCATGCCGAACGCCGAGGCTGCTGCGACGTGGGCGTGGACGTGGCCGGTGAGGACGGCGAACGGCAGGAGCTGCAAGGCACCGCAGAGCACTTGACCGGTGGCGAGTGCGACCGGCCCTTCAGCGCGTTTGGTGAGATGGCGGCGGGCGTAGGGGAACCCGATTCCGTAGCACACAACGGCGCCAAGGCAAGCGCCCACGCCGAGCAGCTCGGCCGAGCCGAGCCCGTTCCAGACCCCCACCACGACCAGGACGCCGGCGAAGCCCAGCGCGAGCCCGCCGACGCGTTCGGCACTCGGGCGCTCTTCGCGAAAGACCGCGAGCACCATGAGCAGGGTAGCGACAGGGGTCAAGGCGTTGATGATCCCGGCGAGCACCGCCGAGATGTGCGTCTCGCCGTAAGAGAAGAGAGTGAACGGGGCGCTGTTGAGCAGAATGGCGAGCACGAACAGATGTCCCCAGGTCGACCGTTCGCGCGGCAGCCTGGCGCGACTCGAACCACTGATGACGAGAAGGGCCACGGCACCCACTGCCAGTCGGCCGAAGGCGACGTCGACTGGGGAGAAGGACCGTAGGCCGAGCTTTATCCACCAGAACGAACAGCCCCAGATCGCCGCGAGCAGGACGAACGACACCTGCCATGGGAAAGCTCTCGCGCGGGCCGAGGTGAGGGTGCCTGATGCCGCGGCAGAGCGTGTCATCAGGCTGACGGGTTCGTTCCAGCGTCCAGGAGCGCGGTTTCGACCGGGATGTTTGAGCCGTACCCGCCGCGCGAACCATCGCGACCAACTCCTGTGTCGTGTGACAGCAGCATGACCGCCCTTGCCGGTTTGGACGTCCCAACGGCGCTTACGTCAACAGGCGCGCCGGTCAGAGGAGCCACGGGCCAAGTCTAGAAACGGCGACCGTTCGTCGGTCCGCAGCCAGCGTGGCGCTGCCCGTCGCCCATGAAGCGGGTCTCAGCCGGACTCGCCCCGTGGCGGATCGCCCTCGGACTTTCACGAGCGGCCTCAAGTAGGGTTGCTCCTCGATCGAACGACGGACTGGGGGGAATTATGCCTGGGTTTGTGCAGATCATGGAGATCAAGACCTCGCGGATCGACGAGGTGAACGCGTTGGTGAGGGAGATGGGGGAAGAGCGGGGCGACCACCTATTGGCCCGCCGGTCGCTGCACGCCGCGGACAGGGACCGCGCGGGGCACTATTTCGCCATCATCGAGTTCGACTCTTATGAAGAAGCGATGAAGAACTCCAACGATCCCGTGACCAGCGAGTTCGCCCAGAAGCTAAGCGCCTTGCTTGATGAGCCTCCCAAGTTTCACAACCTTGACGTGCTTCAGGAGTTGCGGAGGTAGCTGGCGTGCGAGCAGAAGAAGTGGCAGTCGGTCGCCATTTGGTCGGGTCTAGGGCCGCTTCTCATACCGTGCTGCCGATGGGCAGCAGCGCTCGTTAGGCGAACTTCCGGCTCCCGGGCGTGTGGAGGCCCTGTCAGCCCGAGCGGCGGTCTGCCAAGCGAGGACAATTCCTGGCGCCACACAGGCCAGGGGACTCCTGAACCTGTGCGTCGCTCAGGCGTCGAGCCGTGTATGGAAGGCTGGCGTCATGTCGACGGCGGGACCTGAGTTCCCGATTCGTGTCGCGACCCCGGTGGACTTCGCGCGGCTGCGGGAGATCGAAGCCGAGAGCGACGAGATCTTCGCCAGTGTCGGCATCGGTCCGTTCCACGACGACGACACCGAGCAACATCTGGGAGCGGCCGCGGTCGTGTTCGTCGCCGGCGAACCGCCCGTAGGCTTCGTGACAGTCGAGGTCGTTGATGGCGCCGCGCACATCTGGCAGCTGTCCGTCACGCCGTCGATGCAAGGTCGCGGTCTCGGGCGAGCTCTTGTTGCTCTCGTCTCTGACTGGGCACGGGCTCAGGGGTACACCGCGGTGACTCTGACGACCTTTCGCGACGTTCCGTGGAACGGGCCGTTTTACGAAAGGCTCGGGTTCTCCGAGCAGGACCGACTGACGTCTGGCTTGGCGGCTATCCGCCAGCACGAGCGCGACATCGGTGATGACGAGTTCGGACCGCGGATTGCCATGCGAATGGATCTTTAGATCAGCCACCTCATGCCAGCGCGGACTTGGCGACCTGGTGACACACAGAGGTACCCTTGGCGACGTCGTTGTGGACGATTTGACCCCGCACGACTGGGCGGTGTGGCGGGAGGGCAGGAGTCCGGAGCCTCGCAGCAGCTCACGTGCGTGCAACGGTACCCAGGCTGACATGTCCGGTCTCCCTGGGTCCGTGCGTACTATGACGGAGCGCAACGAAACCGCGCCGACGGGACCGACCGAGGCGTCGAGCAGAGGACTTGGCATGTCGCAGCTGTCTCCACTTCTGTTTCCTTCCGTCGACGAGATTCGGGCCAACAGGGCCCGGTTGGGCGACCTCGTGATCACGACGCCTGTCCGAGTTGTGACCGACGACGCTCTTGTTGCCGCCGTCGGCGGATCCACACGCGTCTGGTTGAAGGAGGAGCTGTTCCAGCGCACAGGAAGCTTCAAGCCCCGTGGCGCGCTCTCAGTGATGCTCGATCTGGACGCCGGAGCCCTCGCCAGAGGGGTGACCGGGGTATCGGCCGGCAATCACGCCATCTCGCTCGCCTACTCGGCGCGCATCTTGGGAACAACAGCCAAGGTCGTAATGCCGGAGACCGCGAACCGTTTCCGTGTCAAGTTGTGTGAGGATCTTGGTGGACTCATCGAGTTTGTCGGGAACGTTCACCAAGCCTTCGATCGTGCAGAGGAGATTGCCGCGGTCGAGGGACGGAGCTTCGTGCACCCCTTCGAAGGTCCGAAGACCGCCCTCGGGACGGCTTCGGTCGGCATGGAGTTCGTCGAGCAGGTTCGTGACGCCGGGGCATCGCTCGACGCCGTGATCGTCGCCGTGGGCGGTGGCGGGCTGTCAGGCGGAGTGGCGTGCGCCGTCAAGCAGATGGTCCCGACAGCGCGTGTCTACGCGGTCGAGCCGGAGGGAGCCGACAGTCTGAGCCGGAGCTTCAGGACCGGGTCACCGGAGGCTATTGATGCTGTGCGAACCATCGCTGATTCTCTTGGCGCGCCACGATGTGAGCCGTACTCGTTCGAGCTGAACCGCCGCTTTGTTGATGATGTGGTCCTGGTCACAGATGGGCAGATCCGCGAGGCCATGCGTGTCCTTTTCCGCTCGGCGAAGCTTGTCAGCGAACCCGCTGGTGCTGCTGCCCTAGCTGCCTTGATGTATCCCTTGCACGGGCGGCTCGATGGCATGAACGTGGGCATCGTCGTGTGTGGCGCCAACATTGATCCGGAGAGCTTCGCCAGGTACATCCTCCCCGGATAGGCTCCAATCCGCACAGCTGAGCCATGTTGACCGATCTGGGATCGAGGTCGGCACCACTAGGGAGCCGCGATCGGTAGACCCGAGGTGAGCGGACAGTCGCGATCTTCGGACCGGGCCAGGGGACATGGTGTCGGAGCACACGCTGAGCCGTGTCTCGTCTAGCGGAGGAGAAGTCCGACATGGCCCGCATCGAAGGCGTTAGGGCAGCGAATGCAGGGCCCTAGTGCGTCTCGTCTACAAGATGGCTCGTCGCCAGATGGGCCAGCTCGCAGGTCGCGAGACGGACCGGATGTTCGAGCCGATGGAGATGTACGCGCGCGTTCCGCGCCTGCTCTTCGGTTACGGCACGTTGGAATGGGCAGCAGGGAAGTCCCATGTCGTCGACAACCGGCTGAAGGACTTGGCCCAGTTGAAGGCGGCCACGCTGACCAACTGCGAGTACTGCATCGACATCGGATCCGCGGCTGCCAGGCGCGCGGGATTGAGCGACGAGCAGCTGCTCGCGCTCCCGCACTATCGCGAAAGCCAGCTGTTCAGTGACCTCGACAAGCCGGTCCTCGACTATGCGGTTGGGATGAGCCGCACTCCAGTCGCGGTCTCCGGCGAGTTGTTCGGCGCGCTGCGCAAGCACTTCGATGATGCGCAGCTCGTGGAATCGACGAACGTGATCGCGCTGGAGAACCTTCGCGGCCGCTTCAACCTGGCGCTCGGAATCGGTTCCTCGGGTTTCAGCGAGGGGATGGTGTGCGCCATCGCCGACCCACCGCCCGGAGCGCCTTGACTTGAGCGTCGCGCCGGGCAAGCCGGTCCGCGGTCCCGGCACCGCCGCAAGTGGGACCGCTAGCGTTGAACATCGTGGAAACCTGGGATGCCATTCGAGCTCGTCGTAACGTTCGTGCCTACGAGGACCGGGACATCGCGCCTGATCACCTCGACCGGATCCTCGAAGCAGGGTGGCGGTCGCCTTCGGCGTCCAACCGTCAGCATTGGGATTTCGTCCTCGTGACCGACCCCGCCCAGCTACAGGAGTTGTCGACGGTCTGGACGGCCGCCGGTCACCTGGCGAGGGCAAAGGCAGCAATCGTCCTCGTTCTTCCCGAGCCTGAGGACGAGCGCTACCGGACCATCGACCAGTACGACCTGGGCCAAGCGACCATGGCCATGATGTTGGCCGCCACGGACTTGGGTATCGGCAGCGGCCATTCCGCCGTCGGGAACCAGGAGGCGTGCCGGCGGATCCTCGGGACGCCTGCCGACCATATCTGTGCATACATGCTGGCCCTCGGCTATCCGGCCGATCGACCGCTCAAGCCGATAGTGAAACCCAACCGACGGCCCTTTACCGAGGTGGTTCACCGGGGTCGCTGGTAGGCGACCGATTCAGTTCGACCGACGGTGCCGGTCGCCCGGGTGCCACCGGGCCGCGCCCTATCGTGCCAGGGCGATGACGGGGGTGATGGCGTCGGCGAATGGTGGTTCTTTCGTTCCCACCCAGGGTTGGGCCGGCTCAAAGTCCTTCGTACTGTTGGCGAAGGCCGTGCAGGCGAGGACGCGAGTTTGCGCCTGTGAACCCTGGCCCACCTCCAGGGTCAGGCGGAACCTGCTCGCTTCCTCCACGGCGATGGCCCGAGTTCTCGCGGTGAACGTGCCGAGACCGACGGCTCTTGCCGGCACCCAGAAGTTGAACCCGGCCGCAGGAACCGATGCCGGGATTCTCGCGACGAAGGACTCCGCCACCGCATGAGTGCCGGGGGTCGCACCCAGCAGGAGCACCGTAGCCCTGACGTTGCCCGTGATCGGACTCATGTCGGCGAGGGCGGAGGCGACGCCTTGGGGGAAAGTGACCTCGGTACGGAAGCCCGACACCCGGAAGTGGTCGCCCGGGGCAGGCCCGGCTGGCGAGACCGTGGCGCTTGACCTCGCGTGCAGAACGATCGGGGTCTCGACCGGGTCAGGGCAGTACAGCTGGTAGGCACCGGTCAGAACCCTCGGCACCGACCCGGGAGCCGTTGCGCCGGACCCGGCGACGACGAGAGTCCCCACCACCAGGAGCGTCGCGAAGAGACAGACCCCAGCGAGGACACCGGCACTGCGGCGTCTGGGCATGGGACGACACTACCCGGCTTCTCCAGGTTCTCTTTGCCTGCCGTGGCGGTAGCCGCCATCGACGTGAGAAACGCCTCGGGAGGTGCGGCCGTCGCTTGTCGACTGGGCGAAGACCGACGGCTCCCCGCCGGTGGTTCCGCGAGCTTTCTCAGGTGTCGTTGGTGGTGGGGATCTGCTCCCGGCGCGAGCGCATTCCTCGGCCGCAGTTCACCTTACGAACCGGACGAGCTTCGTCTCTTCCCGGCGCGATTCGCGCCCGTCGCGGTCCAGTGAGGCGCACCAGGCGGCATTGCGGGCGCCGAGCCGTGCGACCTGGGGGAGCTACCATCCCTGCAGGGATGGTCGTGAGCTAGGGGCGGTCCGCGACGATGACCGCGAGATCACGGTGCGCCCATGTGACTCGGGCCTGAAGCCCGGCAGCTTGCAACCAACGCAGTTGGTCCTCGACCCGGCTCGGCTTGTCGTAGTCCCCGTCGTCGATCGGCGTGATCGCGTCGCTGGCGTCGTCAGGGATGACCAGATCCGCCAGCACGAAACGCCCTCCGGGACGGAGCCGCTCGGCGACACGCATGAACAGCTCAGCCTTTCCGTCACCGTCGAGGTGGTGGACGGCGAGCGCTGAGACGACGAGGTCGTAGGTGCCCTCTGGCAGCGCGTCCTCCAAGCGACCGACGCGTAGGTCAGCCTGAGGCAGCCGTTTCCGTGCGCGGTCGAGCATCTCCGCGCTCTCGTCGATGCCCGTGAGCCGCGCCACGGCGTGAACAGCCAGGACCCGCTCAGCAGTCTCCCCCGTGCCGACGCCGAGCTCGAGGATACGGGCTGTGTCAACACCGGTCGTTGCCTCAGCAGTCGCTTCCTGCAGCGCGAAATAGGCGGGCATCTCCGATGTGACAAGGTCCAGGTAAGTCTCGGGATCGAAGTGGTACTGACCTGCTGGGTCATCGTCCATGCCATGCAGCCTGCCTCAAGGCGCCCTGTCCCGCACGCGCGACCGGTCGGTCATTCCAAGTGGAAGCTGAACAGCCGGTCGGCGTCGATGCGGGCGCGGACGTTGGCGTCGAGAAAGTCCTCCCAGGTGTCACCGTAGACAGGCGTGTACAGGTCGAGCAGGATCTGTCGAAGGTTCGCGTTTTCTGCGGCGCGCATGTCGAGCAACGTCGCCGTGCCATGGACCGTTACCGAGAACTCCTCGCCGGGGACGTAGGTTGCACTGACGTACGGGCGGTGTCTGATGTGGCGGATGCGTACCGAGTCGGGGGCCGACCCGAAGTGGAAAGCTCCCCTGTAGAAGACACCGTCGACCGGCCCGGTCAGCGGACGGCCGTCCGAGGTCACAGTGGCCAGGGTCAGCAGGCGCATTCCGGTCAGCCGGTCGCACACCTCCCGGGCCGTGAGCCTCCGCTCCGGCGTGATCACCTCCCGGAGGTGCCGCCCTGCACTGGCGTAGCTATGGTCCAGGAGCTCCTGGAGCCTTCCCAGGTCCTCCTCTGTCTCGTTCACTTTCCCTCCTTGAGATGTCTGGCCGCACGGCGTTGCGGAAGGGACTTCAAAACAGAGGACTGGCCTTCGCCTGTCCGCAGTTCGGGGCGCTTGTTAGCTCGTCGACGGCCGCGGTCCTGGAAGCTGCGCCCAGAAGAGGATGCGCTTGAACGTGTAGAAGTAAGGCGCCTGCTCGCCGAGCACCTCACCGAGCCGTTGCCGGTAACGCTCCGCAAACAGGTCGAACAGTTCAGGGCTGAGCAGGCTCTTGAAACGTAAGAGGGTCGTGCCCCTCGTCCACTCGACGACTGCCGAAGTCGAGTCAAGGCGGTGGCCGTAGACCTGCAGGCGCACGTGCTGGTCGCAAAAGCCGATCCCGTCGAGAAGCTCGGCGTACTTCTCGGGTGAGCAGACCGGGTGTATGCCAGGCGCCGGATCGGCACCCATGTGCGCCAGGAACGGCTCTTCTCGCGCCACCTCCGTGGCGACTGCATGGGACGGATGGTCCCCATTGGCAGGGACCTGGACGGCCAGCTGACCTCCGGGGCGCAGGCCCGCGGCAAGTTGTCGCAGCAGCCGAGGATGATCGGGCACCCACTGCAAGCTGGCGTTGGCGAAGACGACGTCGAAGCCTGCCTCGGTTGCGAAGCGGCTGATGTCGCCGAGCTCAAAACGCAGGCCTTTGCCGGCGAGGGGACCGGCCTTTCTGAGCATGGCCTCCGAGGCGTCCATCCCGATCGTCGTCCCGGCCCGGGTGTGCTCGTGCAGCTGGGCAGTGAGCTCTCCGGTCCCGCAACCCAGGTCGATCACGTCGCCACCAGGGACCGGATCCACCATCGCCAGGAGGTCGAAGAACGGCTTCGCACGTTCGGCGGCGAACTTCGAGTACTGGTCGGGATCCCAACCGTCGCTGACAATCGTCTCCTCGGGCATCGAAATACCTCCCGGCATCGTGAGCGGGGCTCGTCTCGCCCAAGCGAGAATAAGGGCATGAAGCGATCGGGCGCCGATCCGCCCGGAGAGATCGTGCTCGACGGTTTCACGTTGCGGCGATACCAACGAGAGGACGCACCCGCCCTGGCAGTTGCGATAGGGGAGAGCCTGGAGCATCTTCGCCCCTGGATGCCGTGGATTGCACTGGAGCCGCTGACCTTGGCGGAGCGCGAGGCACTGTTTGAACGGTGGGACCAGGCTTGGGCCGAGGGCAGCGAGTACAGCTATGGGATGTTCCAGGGCACCCGCGTCGTCGGAGGCGCAGGCCTCATGCGGCGGATCGCGCCCGACGGCCTCGAGATCGGCTATTGGGTGCACCCGGCCTTTGTCGGTCGCGGGTTTGCGACCCGCGCGGCGGAAGCGCTGACTACGACAGGACTGAGCCTGCGCGGAGTGACCCATGTCGAGATCCATCACGACAGAGCGAACATCGGCAGCGGCCGAATCCCCTTCAAGTTGGGCTTCGAGAAGGTGGGCGAGCGGCACGTCGAGATCGCGGCTCCTGGCCATACCGGCCTGAACTGGGTCTGGAGGACCGATCGCGCTGGTTGGCGAGCAAGGACCACCGGCCCCGGGCCGGACACAACCGCGAACGACATGCCAAAGGCTCAGCTCGCCTGAGCCGTCGCGACTAATTCGCGCGCACCAGCCACTCCGCCAGCTCGCCGGGAAGCTCGGTAAGGGAGAAGTGCGCACGTGCGACTGCTTGATTGTGGTCGAGCAGTTCCGTGCTGGGGTCGGCCAGCCATGCGGCCAATGGCGCGGGATCCTCGATGTCGAACCATTGAAAGCCGAAGTGCCGGATCTCCTTGCCCACCGGGTACGGTCCGATCGCGAGAGGGCGGCGGTGGAGCGCGGACTCGATGCTCGGATTGCCGAATCCCTCCCAGGTGGAAGGAAGCGCCACCACGTCGCATGCCGCGTAGGCGTCTGCCAGCGTCGCTCCTGACCATGCCGGTCCCCGGAGCACGACGGTCCTGCTCCGGGCCCCCTCGACCAGCCGATCGAGCTCCCGGTCGTATCCGTCCTCGGGTGGTCCGAGCAACCAGTAGACGGCACCGAGGTCGATCGTGAGACGCATGCCACCGGCGACGTTCTTGCGCGCGATGGCCCGGGTCGGTTGGAGGACCACAAGCTCGTCCTCGGTCACGCCCAAAGCCGCCCGCCCGAAAGCGCGGTCACCTGACGGCGGGCTCGGGTCGAAACGGTTGTAGAACACCTCGGCGTCGATTCGCCTTGCCGCCAGCTCACGCTTTGACCGGGCGTTGATGCAGACGTGCCGCCATGTCGGATCGGTCGGGGGCGGACCGAGATGTGCGAGATGGGGCCGCTGCCAGGCGAGGTCGTGGTGACGCAGGATTGCGGGCCTGCCCCTGAGCGTCGCGGAGACGGCTTCGCCGGCCACCGGGTTCAACGGAAGAGAACAGAGGTTCTCCACCAGCACCAGGTCCGCGCCCGAGAGCGCCTCGGCGACCTCCAACCGCAACGCGGGGGCCTCGGTGACCACGGCGTCCATCGCCAGGCCCGGTATGAGCCGATCGGCATCGCCGCTTCCGGCGACAGTGGTCACCTCGAACCCCAAACGGCGAAAAGCCCACGCCCACTTGGAGGCCTCCACCGAGACGCCGTCCCGACCCCCGAGACGGTAGGGAACCACGGCCAGCGTGCCAGAGACCGGGAGGCGCACTCCCGCACCGTAGCGGTGGAGGCCCGGTCCGGGGGTCCTCAACGGCCCACCGTCGGCCGGCCTTCCTTGCGACCTCGGGCGCCAGGCTCTAGAACGGGGTGGTGCAAAAGAGGGCGTTGATCACCGGCATCACCGGACAAGATGGTTCCTACCTGGCGGAATGGCTGTTGTCGGAGGGGTACGACGTGGTCGGGATGGTCCGGCGCTCCAGCACTCTCAACTTCGAGCGCATCGCCCACATTCAGGACCGGTTGACCCTGGCGTCGGCGGACGTCCTCGACGAGGTCTCGATGATCGAGGTCCTGCGCGAGCACTGTCCGAGCGAGGTCTACAACCTCGCGGCCCAGTCGTTCGTCCAGACTTCCTGGGGCCAACCCGTGCTCACGGGCGAGGTCACGGCGCTCGGCGTGACCCGCATGCTCGACGCGATTCGGCTGACCAATCGGGAGATCCGCTTCTACCAGGCGAGCTCGTCGGAGATGTTCGGCAGGGTGCGAGAGGTCCCCCAGAGCGAGAGCACCCCGTTTTACCCACGTAGTCCCTATGGGGTGGCGAAGGTATACGGGCACTGGATCACGGTGAACTACCGCGAGAGCTACGGTCTGCACGCCTGTTCGGGGATCCTGTTCAACCACGAGAGCCCGCGTCGAGGTCTCGAGTTCGTGACTCGCAAGGTCACCAACGGAGCCGCGCGGATCAAGCTCGGTCTCGACCGTGAGATCAGGCTCGGCAACCTGGAAGCCAAGCGCGACTGGGGCTTCGCGGGTGACTACGTCCAGGCGATGTGGGCCATGGTCCAACAGGACGAACCCGACGATTACGTCATCGCTACCGGCGAGACACACTCGGTGCGAGAGCTGTGCGAGGTCGCTTTCGCGAGGGCGGGGCTCAACTATGAGGACCATGTCGTGATCGATGAGCGCTTCAAGCGGCCTGCCGAAGTGGACTTCCTCGTCGGCGACGCAGCCAAGGCACACGAGAAGCTCGGTTGGAAGACGCACGTCGACTTCACGGGGCTCGTCGAGATGATGGTCGACGCAGACATCGACCTGCTGCGCAGCCAGGTTTCCTGATCGCTCGGGCTCGCCGGCCCGGGCCCGGGCTGGTTGCATCAGGCACGGTGAGCCGTCAGCGATGTCCGCTGGCCCGTTGTTGGCCACGCGCGTGACCAGGGCGCCAGCAGCCCCGTAACATGGGCGTTCTTCATGCCGCCTGCTGTCCGTCTCCACGAGGCCGTAGCGCTCGCCGGTCGGTTCCCCCTCCTTGCAGGAGCTTGCTTGGAAGTTGGCCAAGGCGAGGTCGTGCATCTGCGCGGCCCGAATGGCGCAGGCAAGACGAGTCTTCTCAAAGTCCTCGCCGGGTTGTTGGCGGTGCACTCAGGTGAGGCGACCGTGCTCGGCTGGGACCTCGTGGCCGACCGCCGTGCCGTGCGCCGCGAGGTCGGCATGCTCGGCCACGAGTCCTTCTTGTACGAGGAGCTGACGGTGGAGGAGAACTTGCGGTTCGCGGTGCGAGCGGCCAGAGGTGCCGTGTCTGGGATCCGTCCTGCGCTCGAGCAGTTCGGCTTCGCAGGTCGTCTCGCGTCCATCCCAGTCGGGCGGTGCTCCGCCGGCCAGCAGCGCCGCGCCTCACTTGCGCTGCTCGTCGCGCGCGGTGCGCGGCTCTGGCTGCTAGACGAGCCGCACGCGGGGCTCGACCAGGACGGCCGGGATCTTCTCGACGAGCTCCTCGCCGGGTCCCGGACGGCTGGTCGCACCGTCGTGTTCGCCTCGCACGAGCTCGAGCGTGCCACGGCGATCGCCGACCGGACCGTTCACCTCGCGGGTGGCCGCGTGGTCGAGGCGCCCGAACCTGCCGCGACGTCTGATCCAGTCAAGGAAGCGCCCGCTCATGTTGCGTGACGCCGTGCTCGTCGCAGGTAAGGACCTCCGCATCGAGATCCGTTCCAGGGTCGGCCTCAATCAGATCGGTCCGTTCGCGATCGCCGTGCTGCTGCTCTTCGGCCTTGCACTGGGCCCCGACCGGCAGGTCCTCGCGCCGGCCTCCGCTGGTCTGTTCTGGGTGGCGGTCCTTCTTTCGACCGTGCTCGCTGTCCAGCGCAGTTACGCCGTCGAGTCGGCTGACGCCGCTCGGGACGGCCTGCGCCTGTCCGGCCTCGACCCGGCCGGGATCTTCCTCGGGAAGGCCAGTGCCGTCGCCGCCCAACTTCTGGTTCTCGAGGCGGTGCTCGCCGTCGGCGTCGCGCTGCTCTACGGGGCGCGCTTGTCGGGCGCTCTCGTGCTGATCGCCGCGTGTGTGGTCGGTACCCTCGGGCTCGCGGCGGTCGGCACTCTCTACGGCGTGGTCGCGTCGGGGGCGCGGGTTCGCGAGACGCTCCTGCCCCTGCTGTTCCTGCCCGTGGTGGCTCCGGTCCTGCTCGCCGCGACCAAGGCCTGGGACGAGGCCTTGTCGGGAACACCGGGCCGCGCAGGCGGGTGGCTGGACGTGCTCGTGGTCTTCGCCGCGCTCTACGTGGCCATCGGAATCGCGGCGTTCGGGCCACTCCTGGAGGACGCGTGAGCACGCCCCGTACCGTGCCGCCCAGGCGCGCGGCCGTCATGCTGCGAGCGCTCGGCGTGACGGCAATTGTCGGCGTCGCGGCGACGGTGTGGTTGGGCCTTTTCGTCACACCACCGGACGAGTTCATGGGCAATCTCGTGCGCCTGCTCTACGTCCACCCGCCGATGGCGTGGGTCGCGTTCCTCGCTTACGGTATCGCGAGCCTGGCGAGCCTCCTGTATCTGTGGCCGAGGACAAGAGCGGAGCACTTCGACCGCCTTGCCGGCGCGTCGGGCGAGGTCGGCGTCGTCTTCACAGGCCTAACTCTCGTTTCCGGGTCGATCTGGGGGCGCCCTACTTGGGGCGCGTGGTGGGTCTGGGATCCACTGCTCACGACGACGGCTCTGCTGTTCGTGCTCTACCTCGGGTATCTCGCGCTGCGGCGCGTGCCGGGCGAGTTCCACGTCCGCGCTCGACGGTCGGCGATCGGGGCCCTGATCGCCTTCGTCGACGTGCCGATCGTCTATTTCTCGGTCGAGTGGTGGAGAAGCTTGCACCAGGCGCCGACGGTGCTCAACCCGACCACGCACAAGACCTACGTGCACGGCTCGATGGCGTGGACTTTGCTGCTCGGCTTCGTGTCGTTCACGCTCGTGTACATCTGGATGACGGCGCATCGTTACCGTCTCGCGAAACTGCAGGACCTGGAGGACGCCGAAGGCCTCGAAGCCGCTATCGCGGAGCGCCGAGCCGAGGCGGTGGCCGGATGAACGGCTACGTGGAAGCCGGTTATGTCGTGGTCCTCGGCACGCTTTCGACCTACGGGGTGACCCTCGTCGCCCGCGAGCGCGCGGCCCGACGCCGACTCGGCGCCGCGCCGAACGCCGTCCCGAGCCAAGTTCCAGCCGAGTCACAGGAGCTGACCGCTCGCGGCGATGTCTCATTGGTGAAGCGCCGTGATAGCGGGGAAACAGAGCGGGGAACAGACTCATGACCGGTGTCCGCACGAGAACCGGCGGCACCACGTCTCCCCACGGCCCGCTCGAGGACGAGCCCAGCTCCGGAGACGCCGGGACAGCTCCGACCGGGCCGCGAAGGCAGCGGAATCTGAGCCCGGAGCAGAAGCGTCAGCGCCGACGCCTCAAAGTGGTCGGGCTCGTGATCGTGGTGGCGATCGGGTTCCTTGTCTTCAAGGGGATCACGTCGGCGATCGTGTTCTTCAAGACGGCCAACGAGGCGATCGCCCAGAGGGCGGCCCTCGGAAACAGCACCTTCCAGCTCGAGGGCATGGTCGTGCCGGGGACGGTCCGCACCTCACGGCGCGCCTCGGGGACGACGGTGGCATTCGTCGTCGAATCGAGCGGCGTCAAGGTGTTCGTGACCAACACCGGGTCACCTCCCCAGCTGTTCCAATCCGGGATCCCTGTGGTCGTAGTCGGCCATTTCGTCGGTACGACTGACCGGTTCGCCTCTGACCAGATCCTTGTCAAGCATTCCAACGTCTACATCGCGGCCCACCCGAACCGGGTGAGAGCACTGAACGGGACCAGCAGATGAACGCGGCCCTGGGGTTGATTGGGGTTGCGCTTGGCCTGCTCGCGGCCGTGTCGGGGGTCGTCACAATCGGAGTCGGCCTGGCAACTGGGCGGCAGTCCTTGTTCCGCCATGCCCGCACCTTCGCCCTATGGGTGCTCGCCGGGGCGGTGTTGTCGACCATAGCTATGGAGCGGGCGCTCCTGGTCCATGATTTTTCGGTCGCCTTCGTGGCGGCGAACAACAGTCGTGAGACACCGGTCCTGTACTCGATCACCGGAATGTGGTCCGCTCTCCAGGGTTCGATCCTGCTCTGGGCGCTCATCCTGGCCGGCTACCTGGCCGCCATGACCCACGTCTTCCGCAGGCGGGCATCGGATCCGCTCGTCGCATGGTCAAGCCTGGTCGGGCTCTGCGTGGCCGTGTTCTTCTTCGCTCTCATGGCCGGTCCCGCGAACCCGTTCGCGCACGTCATCGGTCGCGTCCCGGTCGATGGTTCCGGCCCGAACCCGCTCCTGCAGGACAACCCTCTGATCGCCTTCCATCCCGTCTTCTTGTACCTGGGCTTCGTCGGGTTCACTGTGCCCTTCTCCTTCGCCATCGCCACGCTGGTGACGGGGCGCCTCAACGAGGGGTGGCTCGGGGCGACCCGTCGTTGGACCCTGTTCGCCTGGGCGTTCCTCACGGTCGGCATCGTGCTCGGCGCCTGGTGGTCCTACCAGGTCCTCGGTTGGGGGGGCTTTTGGGGATGGGACCCGGTGGAGAACGCCGCACTGCTTCCTTGGCTCTGTGGTACCGCCTACCTGCACTCGGTGATGGTCCAGGAGCGGCGGGGCCTTCTGCGGGTCTGGAACCTGTCGCTCCTGATCGCGGCGTTCTCCCTCACCATCCTCGGGACATTCCTGACCCGCTCCGGAGTGCTGGTCTCGGTGCACTCCTTCTCGAACTCGACGGTCGGCCCGGTGCTGCTGGGATTCTTCGGCCTCGTCGTCGCCGTCAGCGTCGGGCTCGTCGCCTGGCGTGGCGACCGCCTGCGATCGCCGGGGACCATCGACGCCGCAGTCTCCAGGGAAGGTGCGTTCCTCGTGAACAATCTCCTTTTCGCGGGGTTCGCGCTCGTCGTGCTGCTTGGAACTGTGTTCCCTCTGTTCGTCGAGGCGCTGAACGGTCAGCAGGTCACCGTCGGGCGGCCCTACTTCGACACGATGACCCTGCCGATCGGTTTCGCACTTCTGTTCTTCATGGCTGTGGCGCCGGCGCTGCCGTGGCGCAAGGCCGGCCCAGGTGTGCTCCGCAGCCGGCTCGCGGTCCCGGCATGGGTCGGTGCCGCGGTCGTCGTGGTCTGCGTCCTCGCTGGCGTCCGCGGCTTCACGCCTCTTCTGGCCTTTGGGCTAGGCGGGTTCGCTGGCACGAGCGCGGCGCGCCAGCTGGTGCTCGCGGCGCTTGGGTCGCACCGCTCGGGCGCGGGCGCGTGGCGGGCGCTGTTCGGCAGGGCCAACGGCGGGATGATCGTGCATCTCGGCGTCGTCGTAGTGGCGGTCGCACTCGCGGCCGCCAGCTCTTATGGCCAGAGGACCCAACTCGTGCTCAAGCCTGGCCAGTCGGTCCGCTTCGACGGCCACAATTTCACCTACGTGGGCTGGAAGCAGTTCAGCCTTCCGAACAAGAGCGGCGAGATCGCGACCGTCCTCGTGGACGGGGCGCCCTTCTACCCGGCGATCAGCGTGTTCCCCGGAAGTGAGGGGATCGGCACCCCGGCCGTGGATTCGTCGCTGCGGGAGGACACCTATCTCACCGTCGCCGATATCGACGCCTCATCCCACGGCCCGGCGAGCATCGACGTGGTGATCCAACCCATGGTGCTGTGGCTTTGGGTGGGCGGGGCAATCACCGTCTTTGGAGCAGTGCTCGCCGCCACACCGGCCCGCCGCCGCCGTGGCTCCAGTCGGGGGTCCGAACCGCCTGCCCGCGCGGAGTCGACCGAGTTGCCCGATGGGCCGCGGGCCGGGGCACCCTTCGATCGGGAGGACCCGACCCCGGCGCGTGTCGGGGCCGGGACGGCTTGGTGAGCATCCGGAGCCGGCACGTGAAGCTAGCGCGTTGGGCCGCGTGCGGGGTCGGCATTGGCGCGCTCGTACTCGTCGCCGTGCTGGCGGGCCGCCCTGCCGCAACGCAGACCGCCTCAAGCTTCCTGATCGGCAAGCCGGCCCCACCGGTCGCGGGTCGCAACCTTGCCGGCGGCGTCTCGTCACTGGCGGCCTTGCGGGGCCGTTGGGTGCTCCTCAACTTCTTCGCAAGCTGGTGTCCCCCTTGCAGGACCGAGTCTCCGGAGCTTGTCAAGTTCGCCTACAGCCATCCCGCCGGCCGACGCGTCGCGGTGCTCGGTGTCGTCTACGGCGACACCGCTTCGAATGCGGAGGCATTCGAGCGAGAGGTGGGGGCGACCTGGCCGTCGATCGTGGACCCGGGCGAGCGGATCGCGATCAGCTACGGGGTCGACGATCCGCCCCAGTCGTTCCTCATCGCGCCCGACGGCCGGGTCGTGGAGCGGATCCTCGGAGGCGTGACGAGCGCCGGCTTGGGCCGCCTCGTCGAAGATGCCGTGGCGGTGCACGCGTGATCGCCGACGTCGAAACCACTACCGGGCGCAAGGCCGTGAGCGCCGGACGCCCGGTGCTCTCGGTTCTCGCGTCCCGACCGGCGTGGGTGGCCGTGGCCGTAGTCGTCCTGGTCGCACTGGGCGTCGGAAGCGTGCACCCTGCGCAGCCGAGCTCATCGGCGAGGATCGCCCACCTCGACAGCGTCATCAAGTGCCCGAGCTGCGTCGACCTCTCCATCGCGCAGTCGGACGCGCCCATAGCGGTCGGATTGCGCTCGGAGGTGGCGGCTTGGGTCCATCAGGGCCTCAGTGACGCGCAGATCGAGCAACTCGTCGTCGCCCGTTTCGGTGAGCAGGCACTGCTCGTCCCCTCCGGGTCGGGAGCTGACGTGTTGTGGGCGCTGCCGGTCTCTGCCGTCGGCGTCGCCTGCGTTCTCTTGGCTGCCTACCTGTGGAGGCGACGGCGCCTCGAGGTGACCCGGTGAGCCTCAGGCACGCGACGACCTGGCGGGGAGGGGACGGGTCGCGTCGTAAGAGCCTGGACGCCCTGGAGAGCGAGCTGGAGTTCCTGCGCCGGTCGATCGAGGATCTCGAGGAGCAGCGCGCGTCCGGCGAGGTCGACGAGGAGGACTACGCGGTACTGGACTCCCGCTACAGTCGGCGGCTTGCCGAGGTCGAAACGGCGATAGCCGAACTCGCCTCCCGCGACCTGGAGGCCGACTTCGAAGCCGGAGCCAGCGGCGACTCCGGAAGTCCCGAGAGGCGGGAAGTCCCGCGAGCGCGCCTCGACGGCGCAACGCGGCCCTCGCCTGCGCGTCGGCTGCGCCGTCGGCTCGGGGGCCGGCGGGTGCGTCTGGCGGTCGGGATCGCCGCGACGGCTTGTTTCGTCGTTGCGGCGACGTTGCTGGCGACCTCACTCGCGGGCGTCCGCCTCCCAGGCGAGTCCGCGACAGGATCGGTGTCCCTGTCGTCCGCGCAGCAGGAGCAGGAGACACTGGACCGGGCCGCGATCCTGGGCAGCCAAGGGCAGGTGGCGGAGGCTGTCCAGCTTTACAACCAGGTCTTGGCGACGGACCCGGACCAGCCCGATGCCCTTGCCTACGGTGGCTGGCTGGTTCGTCTCGCAGGGCTCTCGTCGAAGAACAAGCTCGTGCTCGCGCGTGGCGACGCCTCCGTCGCGCGGGCCGTGAAGGTCGCGCCCGGCTATCCCGACGGTCACGCCCTGTTCGGCGTGATCCTGTACGAGGATTTCGGGAGAGCCGAGTCCGCCTCCGTTCAGTTCCGCGACGCGTTGAGAGCTGGAGCCTCGAAGAGCCTGCTCATGTCGGTCGCCGCGATCGCCGTGAAGGCTTTCGCGGCCGCCAAGCAGGCCTTGCCGCCTCGCTATGTCGCAGCGATGAGGAGTGTTGCCGCGCAGGATCCGGCAGGCTGACCCGGGCGCGGCCGCAGTCGGGGCCACCACCGTCGCAGGGCATCGCTATGTGTCGGAGGCTCCGAGAGCGCGCAGGCGCTCCACCACCGGTCCGAAGCAAGCGGCGAACGCCTCGACGTCCGCCCCGGTGGTAGACCAGCCAACAGAAAGCCGCAGAGAACGGTCGGGGTCCACGCCCATCGCGGCTAGGACCGGGGAGGGCTCGATGGACTCTGACGAGCAGGCGGAGCCCGAGTGGGCCGCGATACCGGACCGGTCGAGGCCTAGCAGTACCGCCTCGGCCAGGACGCCTCCGACCGCGACGTTCACGATGTGCGGCGCGCGATGGACGGTGTCACCGAGCACGAGGACATCGTCGACGGACGTGGCCGCTTGGACGAGTGCACCGGTCAGGTGCCGGGCGGCGCTCTCCTCTCGCTGAAGCCTCCCCGGCTCGCCCAGCGCGGCTGCCGCTGCGCCGAATCCGACGATCCCGATCAGGTTCTCGAGTCCGCCGCGTCGGGCCCGTTCTTGCGCACCTCCGACGACGAGCGGCTCGAGGCGCAAGCCGCGACGGACGACGAGTGCCCCTATGCCGGTTGGCCCACCGAACTTGTGGGCGCTGACCGAGACGAGGTCGGCACCGAGTGCGTCGATCTCGACGGGCAGGTGGCCGACCGCAGCAGCGGCATCGACGTGCACGGGCACGCCCGCAGACCGGCAGCGCTCCACGACCTCGGCGACCGGTTGCAGCGTTCCGACCTCGTGGTTGCACCATTGGCAATTCACCAGCGCGGGCGGATTGGCGCGACTGGCAGCGAGCAGCGCCTCGAGATGGCCGAGATCGATGCGGCCCTTCGAGTCCACTTCGAGCAGCAGGACGGCTCCGTGGCGTCCGGCAGCCTCGCGCACGCAAGAGTGCTCGACGTCTGCGCAGATCATCGGTGCACCGCCGCGCGCCCGGCCGGCCGCGAAGATCGCCGCGTTGACGGCCTCTGTGCCACCACTGGTGAATACGACACGGTTCGCCGTGGTCCCGAGCAGCGCTGCCACTGCCTCTCGCGCACTCTCGAGGGCGTCGCGCACGACATGACCCTCGGTGTGAACGCGACCGGGATCGCCGGACCACGGTGCGTCGAGCCAGCTCGTCATCGCCTGAGCGGCCTCGGGCCTCAATACCGAGGTCGAGGCGTGGTCGAGGTAGTGGCGGTCGCTCAACGGCGCTCGCACGCGGACCGCTCTAAGGGTCAGCCTGCGACAGTGGCACAGACCTCGTCGCCGCGCGCCCGGGACGAGAGCTGAACCGGCACACCGTCCCGGCACAGGCCGTTCAGCAGGCCCTCGACAAGGCCACGGTCGGCGGCGCACAGCACGGGATGGTTGATGGCGGCGTCACCGAAGGGGCAGTGGTCGCGGACGATGGAGTTGGGCGATCCGCTGACACCGCCGTGTGCCGCGAATCCCTGTGCGGTCAATGCGTCCGCCACCGACTGCATGGCCGAGCGCAGGGACCTCGGCGCCTCGCCCGGCGCCATCTGCATGGCGAGCGAACGGCCGTACTCCGCCCCTACCTCGTGGGCGATCTGCTCGGCCTGTTGCGGGTCGACTATCGCAAGCAGGCGACCGAGCAGGGCCAGGAGAAGATCGTCCCGGAGCGCCGGAACCGAGGCCGTCGTGTCGACGGCGCCGGAAAGGTAGCGCTTTGACGGCCGTCCGACCCCGGCGTTTCCACGGTCGACATAGACGTCGAGATAGCCGCCTGCGGCCAGCTTGTCCAGGTGGTGACGGGCGACGTTCGGGTGAAGGCTGAACTGCTCGGCAACCTCGGTGGCGGTCACGCCCTGGCGCTCCCGCGCGAACAGGTAGATCTGCCGCCGGGTATTGTCGCCGAACGCAGACGTGATCGCGGCGACGGTCGCCGAGAATCCCTCGTCGGTGTACGCCGGTGGTTGTGATTGGCGCGTGCCTTCACTCACACCGTTATCGTACCGGTGGCCGCTGCGCAGGTGAGCAGGACGCCAAGATCCGCCAAGGACGTGAATGACCGGACTGCCGGCAAGCCGATGACGAATCCCAACACGCCGCTAGAGCAGGCCGTCCGTGGCGTCGTCGACCCGGGGCTGTTCCACAGCATCGGCGAGCTCGGGCTGCTTCGCTCGGTCAGGGCCCACAAGGGCCGTACCGAGGTGGTCGTCGCGGTTCCTGCCGCCGGGCACCCGGCACCACGCGAGCTGACTGACGAGGTCGCGAAAGCAGTTGCCGCCGCCGGGGGCGACCCCTCCGTCCTCGAGCTCGTCGACATGACCGAGTCGGAGGAAGCCCAGCTGCAAGCGAGGCTCCGCGAGCTCGCTTCGCCGGCTGCCGGGCCGCAGGGTCGCGACGGCCATGGCGCCGGTGCGCACGGGCACGGCACCGAGGGACCCGCGACTCGACCGAACCCCTTCGCCGACAAGGCGTCGCGTACCCGGGTGATAGCGGTCTCTTCGGGCAAGGGTGGAGTGGGCAAGTCGACCGTGACCGTGAATCTCGCGGTCGCCCTGGCGCGTGGGGGCGCTTCGGTGGCGATCCTCGACGCAGACGTCTACGGCTTCTCGGTCCCGTCCATGTTGGGTGTCGATCGTCCCCCGTCCTTGGTCGGCGACTTGCTCATCCCGCCGGTGGCCCACGGCGTGCGTTGCATCTCGATGGGCTTCTTCGTGAACGAGGACCAGGCGGTGATGTGGAGGGGCCCGATGCTGCACAAGGCCCTTGAGCAGTTCCTCGTCGATGTGCACTGGGGCCAGCCGGACTTCCTCCTGCTCGATCTGCCGCCGGGAACAGGCGACGTCGCGATGTCCATCGCACAGTTCGTGCCCCGCGCCGAGGTGCTGGTCGTGACGACACCGCAGGTTGCGGCAGAACGGGTCGCACAGCGTGCCGCCGTGCTCGCCCGTCAGCTCCGTCTGCCAGTGAGGGGCGTGGTCGAGAACCAGTCGTGGTTCACCGGTGACGACGGCAAGCGGTACGAACTGTTCGGGCACGGCGGCGGCGAGACGCTGGCCCACTCGCTGGGTGTGGCGCTGCTGGGGCAGATCCCCTTCCTGCCCGCACTGCGCCAGGCCGGCGACGTCGGCGTGCCGATCGCTGCCTTCGACCCCGAAAGCGAGGCGGGGCAGGCCTTCGCGTCGCTCGCCGAGCGGGTGGTGGCACTGGGTCCCGGGCGCGTGTACAAGTCGGAGCTCTCGATTGGCTGAGGCGGGCTCCCCGTCCGGGGACTGCGACACCCTCGCCGTAGATTCGGGATCGTGCAAGCGGCATTCTTGTCGGTGATGAGCGAGCAATCGCGCCGGTGGGCGTCGACCATGAGCGGGCATCTCAGCGACGACCCAGCCCTCAGGACCGCGCACCATCCGATCGTGCATCTCGCGGGCTCGTCGACCATCCTCGATCGCGAAGCCCGAGAGGCCGAGGAGGACTGGCTCCTGGCACCCGGCGCGACCCGGTCTGTGGGAGCGGGCAGCCGTGCAACCGAAGAACTCGCCGATCCGTGGCGGACATGTTTCGAGCGCGATCGGGACCGGATCCTGCATTCGACCGCGTTTCGGCGCCTCGCCGGCAAGACCCAGGTGTTCATCTTCCCGGCCGACCACCAGCGGACCAGGCTCACTCACGCCCTGGAAGTTGAGCAGGTCGCAAGTGCGATCTCGCGCGCCTGCCGGCTGAACGTCGCTCTGACCGAGGCCATCGCCCTCGGCCACGACTGCGGCCACGGCCCGGGAGGCCACGCCAGCGAGGAGGCGCTGTCGCCGTTCTTGGAGGAGGGCTTCGACCACGCGGTCTGGGGTGCCGACGTCACCGCCGCGCCGCTCAATTTGTGCGCCGAGACCCTGGACGGGATCCGCAACCATTCCTGGTCGCGCCCGTCGCCCGGCACGCCCGAGGGGGAGGTCGTCGCCCTCGCGGACCGTATCGCCTACTGCGCCCACGACCTCGAGGACGCCATTCACGCCCAGATCGTGACGAGCGAGGAGCTCCCGCCTCTCGTCGCCGAGCACTGCGGGAACACCAGGGGCCGCCAGCTCGACGCCTTCGTGACCGACGCCGTCACGACGACGCTCTCCTCGGGCGCGGTCGCGATCAGCGAGACGATGGGCGAGGCGCTCGAGGTTCTGCGTCGTTTCAACTACGAGCGCATCTATCTCCGTCAAGCCTCGCTCGACCAGTCGTCGGCCGTCGTCGAGCTGTTGCGCGCCCTCGTCGACCACTACACCACTCACCCCAGGACGCTTCCCCTCGGAGCCGAGCTCGTCCCGGGCGATCAGGCAACTGTCAGGGCCGCCGTCGGCTACGTGAGCGGGATGACGGACCGTTTCGCCTGCACGAAGGCGGTCGAGCTCTTCGGTGACCGTGCCGCTGCCCTCGTTAACGCCATGAAGCCGTTGTGATCGCTGTATGTCCCGCTCCTTTGTTCTCGGAGGACGCCGGATCGCGCTCGGCGGCGCCGAGCCGCGCTACTGACAGGGCTACTGACACGGCCGCTACGACTGCGAGGGGGGCGGGTCACCACAGGGCGTTGAGGCGCCGCGCGACCGGGCCGGCGCCGCACACGGTGGCCCCGGCATCGCTGTGAACCGCGGCGATCGGCCGGTCCCCTACGATGACGCGGGGAAGCGGAAGGAGCACTCGTGGACGTGCGCATCGGGATCATCCATTCATTGAGAGAGCTCGACATCGACCTCCCCGAGGGGACGGATCAGGCTGACGTCGTCGCGGACGTAGACAAAGCTCTGGGCCATCCCGACGGCGTGCTCTGGCTCACCGACAAGCGGGGCCGTCACGTGGCCGTGCCGACTGGCAAGATCGCCTACATCGAGATCGGCGGCGGTGGCGAGGACCGGCGCGTCGGCTTCGGAACGAACTGACGTCCGAGCTCGGTGCCCGAGCTCCTCGCCCATCGGCTGCTCTTCGTCACCGGTAAAGGCGGCGTAGGCAAGACCACCGTTGCTGCCGCGATCGCTCTGTTGGCGAGCGAGCAGGGTCGTCGCACCCTTGTCTGCGAGGCCGAACCGAAGGGAGATCTCGCCCGCGCCTATGAGTGCGGTCCGACCCCGTTCACCGGCCGCCGCATCAGCGACGACCTCGTGGCGATGTCCATGGACACCGAGGCGTCACTGCGTGAGTATCTCCGGGTCGTGGCGAAGGTGCCCACAATCGGCCACATCAGCCCGGTAGCCAGGGCATTCGACTTCGTGGCGACGGCGGCCCCGGGGATCAGGGAGATCCTGACGGTCGGCAAGCTCTGCTTTGAGATCCGCGCCGGCCGCTACGACCTCGTCGTCGTCGATGCCTCCTCGACGGGCAACGTTGTCGGCCAGCTCGCTGCGCCGACCGGGATCAACGAGCTCATCCGCGTAGGCGTGGTCCGGTCCCAGACCGACTGGATACTGGAGATCCTCGGCGACCCGGTCCGAACCGGGGCTGTGCTCGTCACCACGCCGGAGGAGATGCCCGTGGCCGAGGCGGTCGACCTGGCCGCGCGGCTCGCGAGCGAGACACCGGTTCACCTCGCGTGCGTAGTGGCAAACCGCGTCCTGCCTGAGCTCTTCGGCCACTCCGAGGAGCTGGTCTTCAACGAGCTCGCAAGCTCCGCGGCTCTCGACCTCGTGGCTCGCGAGCTCGGGGCATCACACGAGCTGGTGGAGGACGTGCTTGCCGCTGCGAGGCTTGCCGTCACCGTCCGACGCGACGGTGTAGCCCACTTGGAGCGACTCCGTGCCGACATCTCGTCGGACGTGCCGATCTTGTACCTTCCGTACCTTTTCGCACGCGCGCACGGGCTTCGTGCAGTTCGCCAGGTCGCTCGCGCCCTGTCGGAGGAGCTGCTGACGTGAGTCGGCCCGAGCGCCGTCCCGGTTCGGCGCCCGAGAGCCGTCAGGCCCCCGGGCGCGCCCCCTCGTCCGCGGAGCAGGACAAGACGCGTCACCTCGAGCAACTCCTCTTGGCCAAGGAGGTGGTTGTCGTCTGCGGCCCAGGCGGGGTGGGCAAGACCACGATCTCGGCCGCGCTCGCGGCAACCACAGCAGCGCGCCTCGGGGGCAGGGTGCTTGTGCTCACGGTCGACCCGGCGCGCCGCCTGGCGGACGCCCTCGGGGTCGGGGGACTGGGAAACGTGGCCCTCCGCGTACCCGACGAGGCGTTCGCCGATGCCGGAGTGCTCCCCAAGGGCGAGCTGTACGCGGCCATGCTGGACATGGGCGAGTCCTGGGACGCGCTCGTGCGCATGCACGCGCCCGATCCCGTCACGGCGAACCAGATCCTCGCCAACCCGCTCTACCGGAACATCACGAGGCGGTTCGCACAGGGCCACGACTACATAGCCATGGAGCGTCTCTATGAGCTCCACGAGGAAGGCGAGTACGACCTGCTCGTCGTCGACACGCCACCGTCGCTCAACGCGCTCGACCTCCTCGACGCGCCGGGGCGGATGACCGAGTTCTTCTCGTCGAGACTTCTCCGCTGGCTCATCGTGCCTTACCGCTCCAGGCTTGTGAACTTCGCTTCCCGGCCCTTTTACCAGGTAGCGGATCGCGTCCTGGGCAGCCAGTTCCTCGAGGACCTCGCCGGGTTCTTTATTCTCCTCCAGACCATGAGGGAAGGCTTTGTCGCACGCGCCGAGGCCGTGAACCGCCTGATCCGTGATGTGCGCACGACTTTCGTGGTCGTGACCACGCTCGAGGCGGTGCCGGCAGTGGACGCCGAGCAGCTCATCGAGAGCCTCAGAAACCGCCACCTGCATCTCGGCGTGCTCGTCTGCAACAAGGTGTTGCCGGAAGCGTTCTCCGATCCCCCTGTCGGCCGGACTGCCGAGCTCCTCGGTCAGCGCGCCGGCGAGTTGGCGAAGTCCCTGGCCGACCGCCTGCCAGCGTACCGGACGAGCCCGAGCCGGCCTTCGGGCGAGATGGTCGGGCGGGTGCTGGCCGAGGTGGCTCGCAGCTTCGCCAACTTCAGGCTCGTGGCGACGCGCGAGGCCGAGTTGTTGCGGGAGTTGTCGGCGGCGCACGAGGTGACAGCGACAGTGCCTTATCACCCGGGCCATGTCACCGACCTGCGCGGTCTTCTCGACGTGGGTGCCAAGATCTGGGGCGACGAGCTTGCACCGCCGGCCGGGAGGCCAGCCTCTCGCTCCAGGCGGAGAACCCGTGCCAGGAGTGGCTCCGCATCCGGTTCGGCGCCGGACACTTCTGAGCGGCACGACAGCGACCCGGCAACGGAGACCGGGAATCGACCTTCTCCTCAGCCCGAATCCGGCGCCGGCTCTTGACTGTCTTCACGGCACCGCGCAGGCGCGGCATGATCTCGTCGTCGCACGGTCCGGACGAACTCGGTGAGGGCTACAAGGGCGGAGACAAAGGATGCGCATCGTGCCTGAGACCATGACAACCGGACCCGCTCAGCGTGCCCGGTGCTACGCGCGTCGAACGACGCGGCCGGCCTGATCAAGACCGATGAACCGCTCCCTCGTCCCGCGTCCCGTCAGGATCGTCCCCGCTCCGGACCTGATTCGCCGGTATACCGCGTTCGACGGCCCTGAACGCCGCCATCTGGAGAGCCTGATGGCGTTCTGGAGCCTGCTCGCCGACCTGTCGTTCTCGGACCTGCTGCTGTTCGTGCGGGTCACGCGCGACCGCGGCGAAAACGACGAGGGCGGGGCGGCGTCAGAGTCCTCGCTGGTCGACCGCGGCGCCTTTGTCATCCTCGGCCAGATACGGCCCACGACGAGCCAGACCCTGTACGAGGTCGACCTGGTTGGCCAGGTTCAGTCTGCCGAGAGCCTGACGAACGTGGTCGAGGCTTACGAAGCCGGTGTGATCGTGCGTTCGGAGCAGGCCGGCGAGACTCCCGACGCGCTCGTGCGTGTCACGAACATCCCAGTCGGTCACCGTGGCAAGGTTCTCGGGGTGCTCTGCCGCGTCTGGTCACCGCGAACTACCCGGCGGCGGGGCACGCTGGAACGGGTCTACCTCGATCTCTTCGAGCGGCTTTCGGTCATGGTCACAGATGGCCTGTTCCCCTTCGTCGCAGGCCCCGCAGCGGCCGAGGAGGCGCCGCGGGTGGGCGACGGGGTGATCGTCGTCGACGCCCGGCAGCGCATCACCTACGCGTCACCGAATGCGGTCAATGCCTTGCACCGTGCCTCGATCACCTCCGCGATCGTCGGCTCGAGCCTGACCATGCTCGGGCTCGAGACCTCGGTGATCGACGATGCGTTCTCGGGCAGGCTTCCTACCCTCGAGGAGGTCGAGCGGCCTCCAGACGTCATCTTGATGATCCGGTGCATTCCTCTCATCGCCAGGGGTGAGGTGACGGGCGCGGCGATCCTGCTTCGTGACGTGACGGACCTGCGCCGCCGGGACCGGCTCCTTTTGACCAAGGACGCGACCATTCGTGAGGTACACCACCGGGTGAAGAACAACCTGCAGACGATCTCGTCCCTGCTCCGCCTCCAAGCGCGGCGTCTGGACGAAGCCGAGGCTGCAGGCCGTGTCGCCCTGCTGGAAGCCGAGCGCCGGATCCGCGCCATTGCCCTTGTCCACGACATCCTGGCGCGCGACGCGACCGAGCAGGTGTCCTTCGAAGAGATCGTCGCGGCTCTCGTGAACATGATCCGCGAGACGAGCACGATCTCGTTCCCGGTGAAGATCGAGGTCACGGGGAGCCTTGGAGACCTCGCGGCCGAAGTGGCGACCCCGCTGGCGGTCGCGATAGCGGAGTTGCTCCAGAACGCCGTGGAGCACGCCTTCCCCGAGCCCTCTTATGGCGCGGGCCCCTTCTGGGCTCTCGGACCGGGGCCGGCGCCGGGGCCGGCGCCCGGGCCTGCGTCGACCAGTCCTGTGCCGGGCGACCCGGCGGCGATGTCCGGGGCTGAAGCACGCGTGGATCTCGTTCTGGACGAGCAGCCGGACGCTTTGGTGGTCGAGGTGCGTGACAACGGCTGTGGACTCCCGGCGGGATTCGACATAGACCGGACCCGCAGCCTCGGGCTTTCGATCGTCCGGGACCTTGTCCGGAGTCAGCTGAGCGGCACGATCAAGATGGACACGGACGCCGGCACCGTCGTCCGTCTGGAAATTCCGGTTAGCGGGAGAGCCGACTGAGAAGCGGGCGGGTTACCAGGCGCGGCGGCGCTGAGCGGCCACCCACGCCTTGCGGAGCTTGCGGCGCTCCTCCTCCGAGGTGGCACCCCAGACGCCGGATTCCTGGTTTGTGGCGAGCGCGAACTCGAGACAGGCTTCCCGGGCCTCGCACGAGAAACAGACGGCTTTGGCCGCGTCGATCTGCTCAATGGCTTGACCTGTGGTGCCGATGGGGAAGAACAGGTCAGGGTCAGTGTCCCGGCACTCCGCAACCTTGCGCCAATCGTCACTGTCCCACTCGCTCGAGCGGGTCCAGGTCAGAGCCACTCTGCCTCCTTGCGGCTTGGAATGCGCGACAGATGTTCATGGCCTTCCAAGCGCGTCCGTGAACACGATCACAAATCTTGCATCCAGCAATCGAGCCGGTGCTACGGGCTGAACGCCGACGGAGAGGCGGTCGATTACTTGACTGCGATACCTAATCTTACGAGACCGTACAGGTTGCTGCAAGCATGTGATCACGATCACAATCGGAGAAAATCGATTACCGTGAGCGCGGCCGTTGCGCGGCCTTGCAGCGGGGAGGAACAGCCGTGACCGAGGTTTTCGCCCACAGGGGATCGTGGCATGTGGCCAGGGAGAACACCGTCGAAGCGTTCATCGCGGCGCGCGATCTCGGTGCGGATGGTATCGAGCTGGACGTTCAGCTCACTGCTGACGGCAACGTGGTCGTCCACCATGACGGCCAAGTGCCTGGGCTCGGCCCCTTCGCCCACCTGCGGTCGGCGGAGCTGCCGGCATGGCTTCCGTCGCTCGGCGAGGCGCTGGAAGCCTGCCGGGCGCTTCGCGTCAACGTCGAGATCAAGAACGACGAGACCGGGGCGGGGCCCGAGCGCGACGCGCAGCTTGCGATCGAGGTTGCGACGATGCTGTCGTCCCGCGAAGGGGCCAATCGGTTCCTGGTCTCCTCGTTTTCTCTCGAAGCGATCGACGCCGTTCGCGCATTCGCGCCCAGCCTCTCGACGGCGTTGCTCGTGGACTTCGACGAGGATCCGATGGAGGCGCTCGTGACTGCCCGCGCGCACGGCCACGACGGCCTGCATCCGTTCTTCCTTGCGGTGGGCCCGGCCTTGATGGAGCTCGCCCGCGACCGCGGCATGGCGATCAGGGCCTGGACCGTGGACGACCCGGCCCGGATCACCGCGCTGGCGAGGCTGGGCGTGGACGCGGTGATCACCAACGACGTGGGGGCGGCCCTCCGGGCGCTCGGGCGGTCCCACCCGCTCGCCGACCTGCAGCCTCCCGGCACCGGTTGAAAGCCTTCGTCACAGGTTGGCCACGGGGCGACCGGTCGTGGAGAATCGCCAAGTGAAAGTTGCCGTCTGTGTGAAGCAGATTCCGGACACGGCGGAGGCTCCCGCGCTCGATCCGCAGGACCACACCCTCGTGCGCGAGGGGAAGCTGATCATGGACGAGTCGGACAGCTACGGCGTGGAGATGGGCCTGCAGATCGTGGAGGCTGCCGGAGGTGGCGAGGTCTCACTCGTCTCGATGGCCCCGCGCCACGAGACGAGTGGGCTGCGCACCGCGCTGGCGATCGGAGCGGCGAGGGCCGTCTTGGTGTCCGACCCTGTGCTGGCCGGATCGGACGCCCTCGGGACGGCGAAGGTCCTGGCCGCGGTCATCCGCCGGCTGGATCCGGACCTGGTGCTCGCGGGCACCGAGTCCACCGACGGCTACACAGGCACGACGCCTGTCCAGGTCGCGGAGTTGCTCGGTTGGCCGTCGGTCAGCTTCGCCGAGCACGTCGAGATCTCCGATGGCCTGCTCACGGTCAAGCGCCAGACCGAAGCGGGCCAGGAGGAGGTCTCTTGTCCTCTTCCGGCCGTCGTGACAGTCACCTCGGGTGCCGTCGAGCCGCGGTATCCCTCGTTCAAGGGGATCGCGGCCGCGAAATCGAAACCCGTTGAGCAGGTGACGGTGAGAGACCTCGGGCTGGACCCGTCGCACGTCGGCTTCACCGGTGCCCGCCAGCGGGTGGTCTCGGTCGAGCCTGCCCAAGCACTCAAGGCCGGTGAGATCGTCGTCGACCAGGGTGACGCGCATGAGCGTGTCATCAACTTCCTCGAGCAGCTCAAGGTCTTGTAGAAGGGATGTCGCAGGTGGAAAGGACCTGGGTCCTCGCCGAGCAACATGGCGGGGTGCCGGCCGGCATCGTGCTCGAGTTGTTGACGGCCGCCCGTGGCATCACCGGTGCCGTCGAGGTCGTCACATGGGGTCCCGGTGTGTCGAGTGCGGCCGGTGTCCTCTGTCGCTACGGGGCGACCACGGTGTACGACGCGGGCGACATAGGCGAGTCGTTGCCCGGGCCCAAGCTGGCCGCCGCCATCGCGGCCCAGGTCTCAGGCGGGAACCGCCCCGACGCCATCCTCATCGGTGCCACCCACGACGGCCGTGACGTCGCGGCGCGGCTGTCGGTGCGCCTCGATCTGCCCGTGCTTGCGAACGTCGTCGGCCTCGACTTCTCGGGGCCGAGGCCGACCTCCGAGCACACCATCTTCGGCGGCTCGGCCCTGTTGCGAGCCGAGTTCACGGGCGGTACCCCGTGGCTTTTCCTCGTCCAGCCGAAGTCGTTCGTTCCCGAACCGGAGCCGGCCGGGCAGCGATCCCCGGAGATCGTCGCGATAGACGTTCCCGAGACCGGGGCGAGCGACAGGGCGAGAATTGTCGCCCGCCACGCTGACGAGCAAAGCGGTCCCAGGCTCGACGAGGCAGCCGTCGTCGTCTCCGGGGGCAGGGGTCTCGGCTCGAGCGGCAACTACGCGCTCGTCACAGAGCTTGCGCAGTTGCTGAACGGCGCTGCGGGCGCCACACGCGCCATCGTCGACTCGGGCTGGGTGCCGTACGCGTACCAGATCGGCCAGACGGGCAAGACGGTCAGGCCGGCTGTGTACATCGCCTGCGGGATCTCCGGGGCCACCCAGCATTTGGTCGGCATGAAGGACGCCGAGCACATCATCGCCATCAACAAGGATCGGGAAGCCCCCATTTTTGCTGTCGCAGACCTCGGTGTCGTCGGTGACGTCACAAGCGTGCTCCCCAAGCTCATAGAGGCGATCAAGGCTCGTCGCTGAGCTCGGCCCGGGTTTTCCAGCAGCCTGAAGGCTCACCGTTGCACCGCCGCCCGGTCCCGCGAACTCGCGACACGAGGCGAGCAGGTCGCAGGATCGCCAGTGTTTGAAAGGGATTTGGCGGGCTCCACACATTGAGGTCAAAGGATATGTATCGTCGGGCGGCCGAGGGCATACGCGACCCGCGTTGCCAGAGCGCAGATGAAGGACTCACCGGTTGCTCTTCCCGACAACTGATTTCGCAATCTTCTTCGGGATCGTCTTCATAGGCAACTGGCTGCTCGCGCCGTTCCCCAAGCGTTGGCGCGTGTTCATCCTCATCGCGAGCTACGTGTTCTACGGATGGTGGGACTGGCGCTTCATCTTCCTCCTGGCGATCTCCACGGTCTGCACGATCGCCGGGGGTCGCCTGGTCCACCGGGCTCGCGTCGCGTCGGCTCGGCGCGCATGGATGATCGTGACCGTCGTCGCAGAACTCGGTCTGCTGGGGTGGTTCAAGTACGCGGGGTGGCTGAGCGTAAACGTCGACAACGTGCTCCACCACCTCGGGATGGGCGATCCCCTCCCGTTGATCCAAGTCACGCTCCCGGTCGGGATCTCGTTCTTCACCTTCATGGGCCTGTCGTACGTGATCGACATCTACAGGGGGAGCCTCGAGCCCTCGCCGTGGTTGGACGTGGCCGTGTTTGTCGCCTTCTTCCCACACCTGGTCGCAGGCCCGATCGTGCGCGGCGCGGACCTGTTGCCCCAGATCCGCCGGGCGCACCGACGCGACCCGCGCCGGATCGCCCTTCCGAAGGCCGCCTACCTCATATTCGGCGGCTTGTTCAAGAAGGTGGTGCTTTCCAGCTACGTCTCGTCCCAGATCGTGGACCCCGTGTTCGCGAATCCCCACACGCACTCCTCACTCGAGGTGCTGTTGGCGATCTACGGCTACGCGGTGCAGATCTACTGCGACTTCAGCGGTTACACCGACATCGCCATCGGCTGCGCCCTCCTGCTCGGGTTCCGCTTCCCGGAGAACTTCAACGCTCCCTACACGGCCCGGTCCCTGCAGGACTTCTGGCGACGTTGGCACATGACCTTGTCGCTGTGGCTCCGCGACTACTTGTACATCCCGCTCGGAGGCAACCAGGGATCGAGGCGCGCGATGTACCGCAACATCATGATCACCATGGTCCTCGGCGGTTTGTGGCACGGCGCGGCCTGGACCTTCGTCGCCTGGGGCGCCCTGCACGGCATCGGGCAGTGCACAGGCCACTACCGTCGTGCGAAACGGGTCGCAAAGGGCCTCTCGCCTCAACGAGAGGGGCGTGGATGGGTCGCCTGGGAGCGGTTCGCGACTTTCCAGCTCGTGTGCGTGGGATGGGTCTTCTTCCGCGCCACGTCGTTCGCAAACGCGTTCGCGATGTTCGGCCGGCTGTTCACCGGCTGGGCTCAGCCTTCCCCGCTCGTGAACTTCGCGGTGTTGCTCGTCATCGTGGTCGGCATCGGGTCCCAGTACGTGCCGAAAGCCCTGCCCATGCGCGCACAGGAGGTGTTCTCAAGGCTTAGCGTGTTTGCCCAGGGAGTGGTGCTCGCTGCCGTCTTGCTGGTCATCACGACGCTGGGCCCTCCGGGCGTCGCACCGTTTATCTACTTCCGTTTTTGAGAATGGGACGAGCTTGTCGAAGGCGGCACGAGCTACTTGACGATATTCCGAAAGTCACCGAAGCCATCCCGCCGACAGGGCGGCCGCAAAGGTGACCAGCGCAAGGACGTCCGCAGAGCTCGCACGAGCTCGAACAGGTCGTCCAACGCCTCGACGCGGCGTTCGGGCACTTCGGCACGGACTCGCCGCGCCCGGCCGGCACGCACCCCGTCGGCCACCCGCGCTCGCGCGCCGAGAACCCAAACGCGCTCGCAAACCGAGGGTGAGCCGACCGACCAGAGGCGGCGGGCGTCTGCGGGCCACATAATCGCCGTCGGCCTGATCTGCTTCGGGGTCTGGCTCCTTTTTGACGCGAACCAGCTGTACCACTCCGCGGAGGCGGGCCAGATCGGGGTCCGCCGCACCGTCGCGGTGATGATCCTCCGCCCGATAGCCGCGATCACAGATGCGCTGCGGATCTCCGGGCCGGTGAACAGCGCCGACGCGGCGCTCGGGAGATGCGGCATCGGCGGGGCACCAGCGTGCGGCGGCCCTGCCCCCATCGTTCCGCCCGTCACCACAGCTGCGCAGCGGCCATGGGGCTACCTGGGCCTCGGTGCCGCGCCGCATCTCGGTCCCGGGATCCACTACATCCCGCCCCCGCCCCCGCCCGTGGTCCCGCCGGGACCGCCGTCACTAGTGTCCCCGACGGCTTCCCGACCGCTGACGCTGCTCTCTGTCGGGGACTCCATAGGCGAGGACCTCGGCTTCGGTCTTGGGGACGTGTTCTCGACCGACCCGGACGTCCGCGTCGTCCAGAAGGCGCTCGAGGACACCGGCCTCGCAAGGAGCGACTACTACAACTGGCCGACTGCTCTCGAAGTCGACCTTAGGCAGTACCACCCGAAGATCGTGGTCGTCATGATGGGAGCGAACGACATGCAGTCGTTCTCGATCGGAAACGGCCGCTACCTTTCTTTCTCCATGACGGCGGTGCCGTGGTGGCAGGCCTATGCGGCCAGGGTCGCGCTAGTCATGGAAGAGGCGACCTCGGCAGGCGCTCATGTGATGTGGGTCGGCCTGCCGCCGATGGGTGCCGGATCGGCCGTCCCGGTGGGATTCCCACAGAAGCTCAACGGCGTCTTCTACGCCGAGGCACGCTCCCACCCGGGTGTGGCGTACTTCCCCGCCTCGAGGGTCCTCGCCGACAAGCACGGAGGCTTCGTTCTCTACATGTCGATCAACGGATCGATCGAACAGATCCGTTCCACCGACGGCGTACACCTGCTTCCGGCAGGTTACGACATGCTCGCCCAGGCCCTGGTGCAGCCGATGGAGCGGGCCTGGCACGTGAACCTGCACGTCGGGTAGGCCTGCGGAAGAGCCACGGCCCACCCTGCGGCCGCAGCTCAGCCTCGGCCCAGCATCCCGGCGCGCTCCCGTGACCGCTCGATCTCCAGCTCGGCCGCCTCACGTCCGACCCACGTCGCCCCTTCGACCGACTTGCCGGGCTCGAGGTCCTTGTAGACCTCGAAGAAGTGCTGGATCTCGAGCCGGTCGAACTCCGGAAGGTGGCGGAGATCCTGCAGATGCTCCATGCGAGGATCGTGAGCCGGAACTGCGATGACCTTGTCGTCCGGTCCCTTCTCGTCGGTCATCCGGAACATGCCGATCGTTCGCGACCGGACGACGCAGCCGGGGAACGTGGGCTCCTCGACCAGCACCAGGGCGTCGAGCGGATCGCCGTCCTGCCCGAGAGTCCCGTCTATGAAGCCGTAGTCCGCCGGATACCGGGTCGAAGTGAACAGCATGCGGTCGAGGTAGATCCGACCTGTGGCGTGGTCCATCTCGTACTTGTTGCGCTGGCCCTTGGGAATCTCCACGACGACTTCGAACTCCATGGCAACCCTCATCCTTGGCGTGGTCGGCCGGACATCGGACCGGGACGCTAACAGCCTGCCGGCAGGCGAGGCGCAGGCCGACGCCTGAACGGCGAGCGGTGGACGCCCGTCCCGTGCGGACCGCTCAGCTCGAAACGGCGTTCCTTAGCAGCTCGACCAGCGGGCCTTCCAGGCCCGGAGCTGCGACGACAAGGGTAGGGGACCCGTCCGCCAGCCCTCCGACGTCGGTGAGCGTGGCCCCGGCTTCGCGCACGATGACCTCGCCCGCGGCACGATCCCACGGCCTGAGCCACGCCTCGTAGAAGGCATCGAAGCGACCGCATGCCACTCCGCAGATGTCGATCGCCGCCGAGCCGCGACGTCGGATGTCCCGTACGGCGGGCAGCACGACCGGGAGCATTCGTGCCTGATCGGCCCGGTCTTTGGCCACGTAGGTGAAACCGGTGGCTACGAGCGCCTCGGCGAGGGGACGGCCCGATGGCCGCAGTCGCAGCTCGCGACCATTGAGCGTCGCTCCGTCTCCCTCACAGGCTGCGAACATCTCCCCGTTCATCGGATTGTGGACGGCGCCCACGATGCTTCGGCCATCGAGCCTGGCCCCGATCGAGACCGCGAATTCCTCGATGCCGTAGAGGTAATTGATGGTGCCGTCGAGCGGGTCGATGACCCAGGTGACGCCGGTGGAACCTTTGCGGGAGCTGCCTTCCTCGCCGAGCACGCCGTCGTCCGGCCGTGCACGCAGCAATGAGCCGACGATCAAGGCCTCACTGGCCCGGTCGACCTCTGTGACGAGATCGGTCGGGCTCGACTTGGAGGAGGCGCCGGTGGAGAGCAGGACGCCCCCCGCGACGCTCTCCAGCCGTGAGCGGAGCAACTTGCCCGCCGCTTCGGCGATTTCCAGAGCGAGCTCGAGGAGATCGACCTTCCGATGACCGCCGAGTCCCGGCTCGGTCATGGCGTGCGGGCCGGGCGCCGCGCGCCGGGCGGTACAGCCAAGCGGGTGTGGGCAAGCTGGGCGAGGCGCGCCACGAGCACCTCGATCACGAGCCCGTCCGGCCAGTCCACGACTCCGCGGAGGTCGAGGTCGGCATCGGCGACCAGGCTAACCGCGCGGGCGATGCGATCCGTGCCCAGCCTTCGTCCCTGGGCAAGCACCTTGCGCGCCGGGTACGGCGACATGCCGAGCAGCGATGCCGCCTCGCCCGGGTCGGTTATGGCGCTCCCGTCAAGACGCAACATCGCCCCGTAGTGCTTGTGCAACATCGCGAGCAGCTGGAACGGGTGGCGGCCTCCGGGTCCGAGAAGCCGGCGGGCGGCTTGCACCGCTGTCGCCACGTCGCCGTTGTCGAGCGCGTCGGTGAGCTCCCACGGCGGTGCCCCTCCCTCCTCGCCGAGAAAAGGCTCCAACTCCGCCGGGCTCACTTTCCCGCCCTCGCCGTAGGCGGCGGTGAGAACGTCCAAGAGCGCGTGCAGGCGCGACACGTCCTCCCCGAGATGGCCCTCGAGCAGGTGTCTGGCGGCTGGGTCCAGGTGGACCGGCGCGCTTTGCAGCTGCTCGCTCAGCCACTGCGTGCGCGCTTTGCCGGACGAGCCGGGCGACGTGTCGATCTCCCGGCCGTGAGCCTTGACAGCTTTGGCAAGAACGGCCGGCAACGCCTTGCCGACCACAGCCAGCACGAGCACATTCGGCGCGAACTGCTCGCCGATGCGCGAGGCGAGCTCTGCGGCCTGTGACGCGTCGAGACGCTCTGCGTCGCGGAGCACGACTATCCGGCGGTCGGCCAGGAACGCAGGTGTGAACAGCGCGTCGAGCACCGGCCCGATCATGACCTCGTCCTCGCTGCTGGGCGCCCGGTGCTCCTCGATGGCGACAGCCGCGCTCAGGTCAGCCGAAGTCGCGTCTTTCGGCTCGGGGTTCGTTGCCTCCGGTGAGGTCAGCTCGGCGAGCAGTTGCTCGAGGCCCCGATCCACGAGGGCGGGATCACTGCCCTTCACGACAAAGACGACGGCGGAGTCGCCTTGGGGGGCATTCGTGGCGGTCACTGAGGCGCCCCCGCGCCGAGGACCGTCGTCGTTGCCGCGGCCGTTCGGAGCCCGTCCCCGGCTCCGGCTCCCGGCGCGGACTCGATGATCGCGGCCAGCAGATCGCGCACCTTGCAGGTCCCGGACACCTCGTGGGCCCTCACGAGCCGGCATCCGCCGGCGATGCCCAGCGCCGCGGAGGCCAACGACGCGTCGCGCCGCTCGCCGATCCCGAGATCCAGCAGAACCCCCAGGAAAGTCTTGTTGGACGAGGACAAGAGTAACGGGTAGCCGAGCGAGGCGAGCCGTGAGGAGCTCCGCAGGAGCAACAGGGACTGGCCGGCCGTCTTGCCGAGGTCGAGGCCGGCGTCGAGGATGATGCGAGTGGCCGGGATCCCGCTGGCGAGAGCGCTCTCGGCTCGCGTCAGCAGAAAGCGCGTGACATCGGCCACGACGTCGTCATAGTGCGGCTCGGGGTCGGGCACACGTGGCGAGAGCCGTATGTGGGTGGCGACGACGCTTGCTCCGGCTGCTGCGGCGGCGAGTAGATACCCGGGGTCGGCGAACCCGCTTATGTCGTTGCCGAGCACGGCTCCGGCCCCAAAGGCGGCCTCGGCGACCGAAGCCCGCCACGTGTCGACCGAGAGCGGCACGTCGAAGCGTTCGCGAAGTGACGCGATCACCGGCACGACCCGGTCGAGCTCCTCCTCCTCGGTCACCTCCGGTCCCGGCCCCGCTTTGACGCCGCCGATATCGAGCACGTCGGCGCCTTCTTCGACCAATTGCTCCGCACGCTCGAAGAAACGGTCCAGGTCGAAGTACGAACCGCGGTCGTAGAACGAGTCCGTCGTGCGGTTGAGGATGCCTATGACCAGTGCCCTCTTGGTCAGGTCGTAGCGGCGGGGCCCCAGCTCGAGCACAACGGGGTGGCGGGGCCAGAACACCGGGCTGTACGTCGCCACGGTCGGGCTCCCGAACGCGCCGGGATCAGAACAGCCGGGAGGCGAGGGCCCGCCGGTACTGTGCCCGTCTCGGGTCCGAGGGGTCCATCGTCTCGAGGAGATCGACAAGTTCCTGGCGGGCCTCGTCGTCTGTCTTCACCCGCTCGAGCAGGGCGCCCATATGCTCTTCGAGCTCCCTGCCGCCATCTGCGCCCCCGCGAGAAACCGGCGTGCCGGCAATTGCCAACCGGGCGAGCGCGGCGACGCGACGCGCCTCGCCGGTGTCGGGGATCTTCGCGAGCAGGCTGAGCGCGTCCTCGGGCTCTCCGCGGTCGACGAGGATCTCGGCGAGGCCGACGACGGCCTCAGGGCGGTCGGGCTCGAGCTCGAGCGCCCGGCGGAGCGAGGCCTCGTCACCGAGGGCGATCAGCTTGTCGGCTTCGCTCGCGGCAGGGAGGAGCCGCTCCACGAACGAACGGACGGCGGCCTCGCCGAGGGCGCCTATGAACTGGTCCACGACGCGGCGTTCCTTGATCGCGAACACGGCCGGGATGGACTGGACCTGGAAACTCTGCGAGATCCTGGGGTTCTCGTCGACATTGACCTTGACGAGCTCGACTGCGCCGGCGGTGGCCTCGACCACACGCTCGATGATCGGGCTGAGCGTCTTGCACGGGCCGCACCAAGGTGCCCACAGGTCGACGACGACCGGGACTGTGTCGGAGCGGACGAGTACGTCGTTGTCGAATGAGGCGTCGGTGGCATCCACTGTCATCGAGCGAAACCCTAACGTCTCACCGGCGCCCACACGCGATCGGTCGTGGGCTCCGGTGCAGGAGGCGACAGGCGCGCTGACGCGCCTCCCATCCCTACGGGATCTTCGTCGGAGTTGCCGGCAGTGTGAACTCGCCAGCCGGCACGCTCGTCGAGAAGCTCGTGATCTCGAAGCTGCCGGCCTGCGACGCCGTGGCGCCGGTCCACGAGACATAGCCGAGGACACCCTGGGATGTCACGCAGAATGTCCCCGTTCCGGTCTCGTTCTTCGCACCGGTCACAGAGACGCACGAAAGCGACAAGCCGTTGACCGACTTCGACGAGTAGCTGACCTGCGCCCCCTCGGCCTTGGCGGCCGCCTCGAAGTAGGGGAGGTAGTAGTTCGGCTGATAGAGCGCGAACAGATCCGCCAAAGACGCCTCCGCCCCCGCGCTGAAGCACGTCGCACCGCTGCCGCTCGCGCCGCCACTGCAGATGTAGCTCTTTGTACCGAGAGTTATGAGCTTGAAGGTGCCTGTAGTGGAGGTTCCCCCGAACAGCGAGTCAGGTGGTTGCTCCGCGATCGTGAGGCTCGTCAGCGACTTCGAACTGGCTGAGGTGATCTTGTAAGTCGCGATGAAGGTGGCGTGCTCGCCCGACTCGAACTTCGAGAGCAGGCTCGATCCCAAGAGCCCGCCCGGAACAGTCGTAGTTGTCGAGCTCGCGGCAACGGCAGTCGTCGTGGTCGACTTCGCAGGAGCTGCCGTCGTCGCCGTGGTCGAGCTGACGGGCTTGGTTGTCGTGGTAGTGGTCGTGCTCGCGCTGGAGCACCCCGCAGCCACGATCCCCACGGCAGCCGCCAACACTAAGCCCGTGACGACGCGACGCTGTTTGAAATTCCTCGCAAGCCTGATCATCTGGGTCCTCCCACCCTCGAGTCACCCGCTGGCCGGAGGCTCAGTGCCGCAAGAGTGGCCACCGGGGACCGCGTTGAAATGTTGCGTGAGGTTAGCTCACGGGCGGCCCTCAGTGGAGACTCTGGCTCCGGTGGTAGAGGCGTCTCAGACGACGAAGTACTTGGCCATCGGGTGATGACAGATGATCGCGAGCGTCGTCTGCTCGGGGTGGAGCTGGAAGCCCTCGCTCACCGTGACCCCGATTCGGCCGGCCTCGAGGAGCCCGACGACCTTCGCGTTGTCCTCGAGGTCCGGGCAGGCCGGATAACCGAACGAATACCGGCCGCCACGGTGCTGCTGGCGGAAGAGACCTGTCAGGGTCGGGGCGTCCTCGTTGGCGAACCCCCATTCCTCGCGGACGCGCCTGTGCCACATCTCGGCGAGCGCCTCGGTCATCTCGACCGATAACCCGTGCATGGCCACGTAATCCCTGTAGCGGTCCGCAGCGAACAGCTCGGCGGCGTGGGCCGAAGCGAGCGCTCCCACCGTCACGATCTGGAACGCGGCGTAGTCCCGCTCGGCCGAGCCCGCCGGCCTGAAGAAGTCGGCGATGCACAGGTGGGGCTCCTTGGCCTGGCGCGGGAAGGAGAACCGTTGGAGCTCGGCGGTGCGTTCGTCGTCGGTGTAGACGACGAGATCGTTCCCTTCGGAGTTCACCGGGAAATAGCCCCAGACGACCTGGGGAATGAGCAGGCCCTCGGCTTTCACCTCGTCGAGACGTGCCCGGAGCTCGGCTCGGACCCGCTCCTTGAAGTCGGCGTCGGTCTCGCCGGACTCCGGGCGATAGCCCCACTGGTTGCGGAACAGCGCCGTCTCGTTGAGGAAAGAGACGATGTCGTCGAGCGGGATGCCTTTGGCGACACGGGTTCCGAGGAAGGGGGGCTCGAAGAGCTCGTTGTCCTTGCCCACTTCGGCAGAGCGCGCCGGAAGCCTCGCCGGGTCGAGCTCTGCCATCTGCACGCTCCGCCTCGGGGGGAGTTTGCGGCCCGACGGCTCGGTCCCGAACCCCGGGTCTTCGACGCCGCTCCGCTTGATCTCCATCAGCCGGTCGAGCAGGTGCAGGCCCTCGAACGCGTCCTTGCCGTAGAAGACACGACCCTTGTACAGGGCGCGTAGGTCCTTTTCGACATAGGTGCGCGTGAGCGCTGCCCCTCCCAGGATTATCGGGTAGCGGGACTTGTCGAGCCGGTTCAGCTCCTCCAGGTTGTCGCGCATGATCAGCGTCGACTTCACGAGCAGGCCGCTCATGCCGATCGCGTCGGCCCCGACTTCGTCCGCCTTCGCGATCATCTCGGAGATCGGCACCTTGATGCCGAGATTGTGGACTTCGTAGCCGTTGTTGGTGAGGATGATGTCGACCAGGTTCTTGCCGATGTCGTGTACGTCGCCCTTTACGGTCCCGAGGACGATGCGACCCCGGCCGCCCGACTCGGAGCGTTCCATGTGCGGTTCCAGGTAAGCGACCGCCGCCTTCATCGTCTCGGCCGAGGCGAGCACAAAGGGCAGCTGCATCTGGCCCGAGCCGAACAACTCGCCCACGGTGCGCATCCCGGCCAACAGCATGTCGTTCACGACGTCCAGTGCGGCATGGCCCGCCCCGAGGGCCTCGTCGAGCTCGGCCTCGAGGCCGTTGCGGTCGCCGTCCACGATGCGCCGCTCCAGGCGCCGGTCGACGGTCCAAGCCGAGCGATCTTCGATCGCGGAGTGCGCCGCCGCGCTCTCGCCCTCGAACGCATCTATCAGAGCAGAGAGCGGGTCATAGTCCTCGCGACGGCGGTCGTAGATGAGATCGAGGCAGATGTCGCGGTCGGAGTTCGCGATCCGGTGCAGGGGCTGGATCTTGCCGGCGTGCACGATGGCAGCGTCGAGCCCGGCTTGGACGCATTCGTGCAGGAAGACCGAGTTGAGCAGTTGGCGTGCCGCGGGGGCGAGCCCGAAGGACACGTTCGAGAGGCCGATCACCGTGTGAACGCCGGGCAGTTCGGCCTTGATCCTCCGGATGGCCTCGATCGTCTCGATCCCGTCCCGGCGGCTTTCTTCCAAGCCGGTCGACAGCGGCAAAGCGAGCGGATCGAAAAGGAGGTCTTCCGGCTCCAGGCCATAGCGCCCGACGGCGAGTTCGTGGATCGCCTTGGCAGCGCGCAGTTTCCACTCTGCCGTGCGAGCCTGGCCGTCAGTGTCGATGCAGGTGCAGATCACCGCTGCCCCGTAGTCACGCGCGAGCGTCAGGAATCGGTCGAGCCGCGTACCCGGGGCGTCCCCGTCCTCAAGGTTCACCGAGTTGAGCACCGGCCGCCCGCCGATCCACTGCAGGGCGGCTTCGGCGACCGGAGCCTCCGTCGTGTCGATGACGAGGGGGATGGACGACTGCGTCGCGAAGCGCCGCGCCACCTCGTTCATGTCCCGCACCCCGTCGGCACCGGTGTAGTCGACGCAGACGTCGAGCAGGTGAGCACCCTCGCGTGCTTGGTCACGAGCCATCGCGACGGTCGTGTCGAAGTCGCCCGCAAGCATCGCGTCCCGGAAGCGCTTCGAGCCGTTGGCGTTGGTGCGCTCGCCTATGACGAGGAACGAAGCCTCCTGTTCGAAAGGCGTCGTCACATACAGCGAAGCGGCGGACGGTTCGTGGACAGGCGACCGGCGAGCGGGCTCGAGGCCCGCGCAGGCAGCCACGACCTTGGAAATGTGCTCCGGTGTGGTACCGCAACAACCGCCGACGACCGATACCCCGAGCTCGCGGACGAACACGGACAGGTGCTCGGCGAGCGCGTCCGGAGTCAAGTCGTAGTGCATCTTCCCGTCGACGACCGACGGCAGGCCGGCGTTAGGCAGCGCGGAGATCGGGGTTCGTGCCTGGCCTGAAAGGAACCGGAGCGCTTCGTACATCTCGACTGGACCCGTGGCGCAGTTCATGCCTATGACGTCCGGCTTCATCGCCTCGAGCGTGCAGAGCGCCGCGCCTATCTCGGTGCCGAGCAGCATGCGGCCTGTGAGCTCGATGGTCACCTGCACCTGGAGCGGCACCTGGCGGCCCGCGTAGTGCATCGCGCGACGGCACGCTTGGATCGCCGCCTTGGCCTGGAGCACGTCGTAGCAGGTCTCGATCAACAGCAGGTCGGCGCCGCCGCCGAGCAAGCCACGCGCGAGCACCTCATAGGCGTCGCGGAGCTCCTTGAAGCTGACCTGGCCGAGTGTCGGTAGCTTCGTGCCCGGCCCCAAGCTGCCGGCCACCCAGCGCTGCCGGTCTGCTGTCGAGTAACCGCTGGCGACCTCCTTCGCCAGACGGGCCGAGGCGCGGGCGAGCTCCTCGGCGCGGTCCGCGATCTGGTACTCCGCGAGCACGATGGGAAGCGACCCGAACGAGTTCGTCTCGACGACGTCGACGCCGAGCTCGAGAAACGACCGGTGCAGCTCCTGGACGACGGCCGGACGCGTGACGCACAGCATCTCGTTGCAGCCCTCGAGCGACTCGCCGCCGAAGTCATGCGCGCTGAGCTCGCGCAGCTGCAGGTTGGTCCCGGTCGCGCCGTCGTAGATCACGACACGCTCGCGAACGGTCTCGAGATAGCTTTTCGCAGCGCTCACTGAAGATAGAGACTACCCGGGAGCGCTTCCCACGCTGGAGAGGGCGCCCTGGCTAAGAGTCTTTTGGCACCTGCGACACGCCCCGTCGTGCCTGCTCTTCGACGGCCCAGGCGGCGCACTCAGTGGCGAGCACCGGGTGGAATCTCCATCTGCGCAGGTGCTGCTCGGTCGTTTTCTGATCTTCCCCTAGATCGACGAGGCTGAGCGCCAGCTGGTAGCCCCGCCGGCGGAGGTTCTCGGCGGCGGGTGCGGGTTGACGTGTCTGCTGTGCGGCCTCGTGCCTGGTTTGGAGCGATTCCGGTAGCCGGCGAAGGTGCCGTCGCGCGAGGGGAGGAAGCCAGCGCCGGACTGCGAGCAGTCGAGGTCCTCGCCACTCGGCCATGTCGAAGTCGACGCAGCGCTTCAGAGTCCGGGCAAACGGCGCGTTCGGGCCCAGACGCTCCCCGAGACCGAGTGAACGAGCCGTGTCCTCCACGTCGAGCTCGATCCCCTCCGGTGACTCCTCTAGCTTTATTGCGAGGTGGCGCAGCAGCCAGGTCGTGGAAGGACCTAGGACGGGCAACCAGAAAGTCTCCACGTAACCTGATCGCGGGTCGTGCCCGACCTCGTCGATGACCGGATCGGGCCAGGGCTCGACGCGGAGGTGGACGCGTTCATTTTCAGGCGGGCGTTCCCGTTCGCCGGGGCATGGTTTGGCGCTTGGGTCGGCTTGCACGAGCACCGGTAGAGCTCCGTCGTGGCTGAGCGATGAGACTACCGAGACGCTGGCCCAGGGAATTCCCGTGCTACCTACCGTTTTGGGAAGTCGGACGCTTCATGTTCTCGACAGCCACGGCCGGTTTCGGAACCCTGCGACCCACGTCCACTACGGGCCTTTGGACGTGTGCGAGTGTTGCCTTGGGAGCGGAACTCAGATCCACCGGACCTGCACGGAGTGCAACTACCACGGGCAGAGGAATCACCCGTAAGACCATGAGGGTATTTCCCGGCTCACTCCTGGTCGGTTCGCGCTCGTCGGCATCATTTGGCAGGTCCGTTGGATTTCTGTCGCTTCCTCGACCGCCTCGCCCGTGCTGATGCCGTCCGCTCGGATCACTCTCGGCGTTGGTCACAGTCCGGCTAGCGCGCTCGTAGCCATTACCTATCTGAGGACAGGGTTCAGCGTTTGCGCGGACCTGTAAATGCCGCCACGAATGCGACGATGACGAGCACGGCGCCCAACGCGATACCCGCGTAACCACGCTTTGTGTGCTTGCTAACCACGTGAGCCGCGTACCCGGGGAAGAACGTCGGCAGCGAGTGTGCCGGCTGCGTGAGGTACAGCACACCAGCCACGATCGCAGCGACCCCGACGATCAGCACGATTATCGCTAATGCACGTCGCACGAGTCCACAATACCCGTTGAAGGCTCGCGCACAAGGCGCGTACTCGCGGATGAAACAAGGCCGATCGTCTTGCCGACAGAGGGCACCGTGGCTAGCCGACGAGGTGCCTTGGGGTTGGCGAGCCTGAACCGGGAGCCCGGGCACATCCGAACCAGACCCACACCCGGCGCACCAGGCGCCGTGCACCGCCTGTCCGCGTGCTCGCCGTTTCGCGGTCCCGTGCCCTCTTCACCAAGAACGCTTGTGGCGCCAGGTGGACAGATCGGGGTCCATGGCCGAGTACGGCGCGCCCGGGATGCCGGGCGCATGGGTGCCTGACCGGTTGGGACTGCGAGCTGGGCTGTCGCTTGGCGCTTGACGTTGGCCGGACGGGAGCCAGTCTGACCGTCACTGGCGGTGAGCCATGTGCCTGGAGGGTGGATGCAACGCTACACGGGTGGAGGAGACGTTGAGGTGAGTTGAGGAACTTATGGGTCATCCAATCGCGTAGCCGTGGATGACCCAGTTGGCCGGCCGCTGCAGCTGAAACGAAGCCAGCCGCCTGCGCTGGCCAGCTTGTCGAGGCACCACCAGACTGGCCTCATGGCAGGGGACCGTAGAGCGCGGGTTCGCCGGGATCGACTATGGCCAGCTCAGGTGTAGTTGGTGACCTTCCCACCGGTGGTGACCCGCCCGGCGGCTCCGTTCAACGCGCTGAGTGAAACGCACAGTCCGACCCCACATATGGCGACCGTCACCAGGCACCTTCTTCTAGTGATCATGTTCGCCCTCGGAGCGTCATCTAGGCGTCTTGACCCTAACGCTGCGAACCAGTGGCTCCGGCGATCGCGGTCGGCTGGCATCTCCGACCAGAGCCATGTGCGCCCGGTGCGCTCTCGGTCGAGTTCCACAACGCGATAATCATCTCCGCGGCCGTCTGCGTAGTGGGCGGCGTCGTTGCCGCCATAGGTGTCTGCAACTCGGGGGACCTCGGGCCCCAGCGCTCCGAGTCATCGCGTCACCCGCGCGCTCAGAACGCCCTCGATGAGCCACCGCTCGGCGAGGAGACCTGAGCCGGGAGGCCCGACCGAGAACCATGGGGTTCACCTCAGCGCGTCGTTCGGGTTGGCGCCCCATCAGCTGAGCACGCTCGAGAGCGTGATGACGACTGCGACGATGCCGATGAACATGAAGGCGATCAGTCCGGCGCACGCCCATGGCCAATGGCCCGAAAGCGGTGGCGGGCCCGGTCGGCGAGCGGCTTCTCAGGCTCGCACCCATCCCCCCTGCACCCATATCCGACATCGAACCCCCTTTTCCTCATCGCCTTTATCCGCACGGGTCTGGACGCCGTGGGACCCGTCGCCTGCCTACTGACGATAAGGAATCCCCGTTTCCTCACGATGAGCACAGTGTGAACAGCTCGTTAAGGAGAGCCGGAACGAACCCGGCGGCCAACGCGCCGAGCTGCGGACTCAGGGTCGGCAAGGATTGCGGCCGCCCGTTCTCTTTGCCGTACTCAGTCCGGCTAGCCGGTTCTAAGTTTGAGCCCGCTCTTGAGAATCAGACAGTTCTGAAGGGGCTCCGCGTCGACCCTCTGAACGTCGCAGCACTCTACGAGAACGGCTTGTGGACCCCAGGTCTCCGCGCGGCGGTCGTCGTTGTCGGTTCCAATCCGAAGCGCGAGTACAAGATCGCCTTGACGCTTTCGCGCTCGGGCTGAGGTTCGAGTCTCTTCACGACCTGTCGCAGATCCACGCCGTCGGCTCTCGGACGCGAACCTCCTGACATGCCCCCGGGAGGAGACCTCGGTCTATTGGTCAAGACGTGACATTCGAAGGGCCCAGGATGGGCAGCCAGAAGGTCTCCACGTAAGCAGGACGCGGGTCGTGCCCGGCCTCGTCGATCACCGGGTCGGGCCGGGGCTCGACGCGGAGACGGACCCGTTCATGTCCAGACGGGCGTTCCCGTTCGTCGGGGCATGGTTTGTCGCTCGGGTCGGCTTGCACGAGCACCCGTGGACCTCCGTCGTGGCTGAGCGATGACTGCCGGGACGTTGGGCCATGGGGTTCCCGTGCTACCTACCGTTTCCCGGCCGTTCGGTCCACTGCGGGAAGTGTCGGTCCCACTGTGCGGCCCGGCGTGCCGGGCGCCCGTGCCTTCGGTTGGCCACGCGGAGGGTGCGCGAGCCACCGTGGCCCGGGATGACTGTCTCGCGGACGGCGGATGGCAAAAGACGCGCACCGGCACGTGGCTCGGAGATCAGCCTGCCGCGCGGGCAACGAATCGGAATCGCGTATCGCTCCCCCTGTCACCTGATGACTCCGGATCAGGCGCAGGTGAACTTGCAAATGGCGCCATCCGATGTTTGCGTCTGCGTCAACGCGTCGGGCCTGCCTGGCTGCTTGCCGCCTGCGCCGGGCAGGGCTACTGGAAACGCTTGGCTGTGACCGGCGTCACGTGGACGATCCCGCACGTCAAGTGCTGGGTCGTGCCACCGTACGGCGTGATCTGAGCGTGGGCTCCGAGCAACAGGAGTGTTCCGGTGCCCTGCGGCAGGGTGAACTTCAAGGCGGCCGACGTCGGACAGGTCAAGTTCGCGTAACCGGTCTGGCTGGCGTACACGACGCCGAAGTATGCCGTCTTGCCAGGGGCCAGGACGACGGTCTTCTCTAGGATGCCGAAGGCCCCCGGAGCCTTCTGGTCAGAGGTCGACAGGTTCTGCCCAGACTTGTTGAGCATCTGGACGAGCGGGTACCCGTAGAGCGAACAGGTGCCCGCGGAGTGGTTGGTGAATCCGAACTCGGTGGCAACCGACCCAGCCGCTCCCTGGGTCGGCCCAACCCAGACCAGGAGCGAAGCGGCCGCGCAGCGCGGCACATTGGCGGGGGAGTCCGAATGTGCCGATGCGGCCATGGCAGTTGTATGTAGCAGGAGCGCCGCGCAGGCCAGAATGGTGCCGAGGGCGCGCGGTCGGGTGTCACGCCGAGTCAGCTTCATGGTGGTTCCTCCTCAGTCGGTTTTCCTCGCCGGGTTGCAGATCCAACGTGGCATCGGGCGGCAGCAGCAAGTGGGAACAGATGAGGTCGTTGCGTGACGCACCGCGGTTCGAACCCTCTTTGGTCGGTGCTCCCGCCATGAGACTTCCCATCCAAATAAACGCTCGAGCCGGAGATCGCGCTGCACTCGGCCTCGTTTGATCTGTCGACTGGACGAGAGCATCTGGCGGCAAGCCCGACGGGATCCACCCGAAGCGAAACGTCTTGTTCCTGCCCTGCCGGCAGGCATCATTGAGGCGCGGGCGACGTCGACGACGCCGAGCGGGACGGCCCGCAGGTCACTGGAAGGATGCTGCTGGTTACCGGATACCGAGTGAGCAAACGGGGCCTGGATCTGGTGTCTGGTGCAGGCGCTCAAGGGGCTCGGAGCCATCTACATGCAGAACTCCGGGGCACTGCACAGGTTTGATGCGGCCCCCGGCGTGCAGTTGGCGCGAGCGTTCATTTCCTCTGGGACTTCCCAATTGATGACGCTCCGGAGGTTCTCCTGACGACGCGATCGCTTTCGCTTTGCACTCTCACCGACTCGCGGCTGTGGTCGTGCTCCCACTCGTCGGGCTGGCCGGCTCGACCACGACCGTGTGGCGCGGGAGCGGAAGTCGGCGACAGGTTTTCGGCGGGCTCCACAGCCGCCGGAGACACCACGAGAGCCTGGGCGTGACCGAGACGCTCCACGCCAAGCTCGTCGATCGCGGGTGCGGGTCAGGGCAGACTTGGGCGTTCTTATCGACATGAACGCCCTGCTCGTCGCGCGACGGCGCGGTGCCCGGCTGCGCCGCGCGAAAGCTGTGGACCACCGTCGTGACTGAGCGATTCGATCGCCGATCCACTGTCCCGGGGTCCGCAGTGCTGCCGGCCATTTCCCCCAGGCGCAGTTCGGACTGCCGCGACGGCCGCAGGTGTCACTGCGTCTACGGTGTTTCGATCAGGTTATTGACGATGTTGGGGCGTGAGCCCACGATCGGAGGGGTCACATGCGCACGTCCCGTGTAGCCGTCCTTGTCGTGCTCGGAGGGATCATCGTCTCATTGCTGGCGGGCCCTGTCTCGGCATCGGGCGCAAGGCCACGAACAACGCCGCCAGTCGGGCTGCAACTGGGCGAGCTGAAAGGTTCTGACACCGTCGCCCAGGACGGTTTCGGTGTCTCGGTGGCGATATCGGGTACGACCGTGGTCGCGGGAGCACCGGGATACGCGAAGAGCGCGGGTCGGGTGTACGTCTTCGCAAAGACCGGGACCTCCTGGCACCAGGTGGCCGAACTGAAGGGCTCCGACACCATTGGCAGTGATTACTTCGGCTACTCGGTGGCCATCTCGGGCACGACCCTCGTGGTCGGCTCACCGGGGTTCGCCAAGGACGCCGGTCGGGCCTACGTGTTCACCGACACGGCTGGCGGCTGGCACCAGGCCGTCGAACTGAAGGGCTCCGACACTGCCACCAGTGATTACTTCGGTTACTCGGTGGCCGTCTCGGGCACGACCATCGGCATCGGCGCCCCGGGTCACGCGAAGGCGACCGGGCGGGTGTACGTGTTCAGCGACATGGCAGCCGGTTGGAAGCAGACCGCCGAGATCCAGAGCTCCGACACCGTCGCCGATAATGCCTTCGGCTACTCGGTGGCCGTCTCAGGCACGACCGCTGCAGTGGGTGCGCCGGTCTACGCCAAGGACGCCGGTCGGGCCTACGTCTTCACCAACACGGCCGGAGGCTGGAAGCAGATTGCCGAGCTGAAGGGCTCCGACACCGTCAGCGAGGACGGATTCGGGGTCTCGGTGGCCATCTCCGGCGGTACCGCCCTCGTGGGTGCGGACGGACATGCCAACGGTGCTGGCCGGGTGTACGTCTTCACCGGTACGGCCAACGGCTGGAAGCAGAGCGCCGAGCTCAAGGGTTCCGACACCGTCGCCGACGACGGCTTCGGCATCTCGGTCGTGGTCTTGGGCACTACAGCCCTCGCCGGCGCGCCTGATCACGCGAAGCAAGCAGGCAGGGCGTACGTGTTCACCAGCAGGGCCGGTACCTGGAAGCAAGTCAGCGAGCTGAAGGGCTCCGACACCACCGCCAAGGATGCCTTCGGTGTGTCGGTTGCTCTCTCGGGCACGACCGCCGTCGTGACAGCACCCGACCGCGCCAATGACGCCGGCCGGGCCTACGTGTTCAACGCCTGAGGTGTCGAGCGGGCTGAGCCGCGAACTGGCCTCTTCCCCTCGGGTCCAAGTCGCGGCACTCCTGGAATCGAGAACCCGGGGCTAAAGAGCCAACGGCTCGCTTCGTGAGGTTGTGAGCTCGCTGGGAGCCGGCGGACACGGGCGACAGGCGACACAAGAGGGCGGTAGTGCCAAACGGCCCTAGCGCGGCGTCGGCGAGCAGTGCAGCCTTGATTCAGAGGGGAGTTCGAGAAGAAAGGGGGGCACCGTGTCCCAGATGTCGTCACAAACCTCCGCGCCTGTTGACGAAGGAGGCTCGCACAGGTTCGAGGACATCGCAGCTCTGGTGGCGAGCCATCCGCTGCTCGCCGGCCTGCCGGGCGACATGGCCTCGCTTGTCAGCGGCTGTGCCCGCAACGTGGCCGTGAAGCCTGGAGAGTTCTTGCTTGTCGAAGGAGAACCTGCGAACACGCTGTATCTGCTGCGTAGGGGTCGGGTGTCTCTGGAGGCAAGTGCCCCGGGACGCCTGCCGCTCGTGATCGAGACCCTGGAGCCAGGAGCGGGGCTCGGCTGGTCATGGCTGTTTCCCCCCTATCGCTGGCAGTTCGACGCCCGTGCCACCGAGCCGGTCGGGGCAATCGCGGTGGACGCCGCGTGTCTCCGCTCAAAGGCCGAGGCCGACCCGGTCTTCGGTTACGAGCTGATCAAGAGGTTTGCCTCGGTGATGATGACGCGCCTGGATGCCGCACAGCTGCGCCTCTTGGACCTCTACGGGAGGAAGGCGTAACAGGCGGTGATGGGGCGCGGTCGCGTTCTGCGGCTCAGCGCGACCCTTTTTCGTGCCCGGGAGAGCTCGCGCCGCTGCGCGCCCAAGAGGCGGACTGCAGAGGTGGCGGTCGGACCTGGACCGAGGCTTGCCTTTCGAGTGTGTGCTGGGTTCGGAACCGGTCCACGCCGAGCCACCTGTCACAGACAAAGGCATCAACCGCAGGGGCTCAGTTCGATCAAGGCTGGGCGGATCGCAGCGCACAGGGGTGCCCCTTGGCGTCTGTTGGGACAAGGCGCCCAACCAGGATGCCCAGGTCTGCTGCACTAGCCAGGGGTAGGCTCGATTAGCAGAGCAAGCCACCGGGGCTGGTCCCAAGTTCGCGGGCCGTGGCAGTTCTTGCCCGGACCACGACCGGCGGCCGACCGCTCTCCTTTGGTCGGGTCTTTCGCCTCTGTTTGTGCGGCGAGCGACTGCAGACAATCAGATCAGAAGGAAGTTGTCGAGGGGATACCTCGAGACTGTTGACGTACGGGCATGGCCTGGGAAACCGGGAGATCGGGGGACGCGATGATCGCCGCGATGTCGAGAACTGAAGTTGCAACCCTGATTGGTGTGGTGCTCCTGGCAGCGGTGGTCGTGTTCGGGGTCGTCGTTGGGCCGAAGTGGTGGCACTGGGGGTCTTTCATCGTCCTGACCATCGTCCTGTCCATCCCGCTGGCGATGGCGTTCTTCATCCCGTTGCCAATCGTGGTCATCCTGAACGTCGCGATCAGCCACAGCGCCTGGTTGAAGAAGCAGGGCGGCTCCCCACCCGTGAAGGGTGCCACGGCCTTGAGGTGAGGATGGCGGGTCTTTCCGGCAGGCTCCGCCAGGATTGAGTTGTCCGGTTGCTGTCAGCATCTTGACGCCCCGGCTAGCTCGACAGCCGGGGTGTCGTCGCAGCAGTGCATTCGGGGTGGAGATCGTGGCGCGCGGAGAAGAGAAAGCCTCCGGGAACTGTTCGTCGCTAGAGAGCGGAGGTCCTTGCGGAGACGGCGCCCACGAGTAGGTGTTGGCGGTACTCGTGGCCGGAGTCACAACGGCTCGCCTCACCTGGCGCGTTCGAGGTTCCTTGTCGTTTACTGTTGGCTGCAGATGCATTGGAGGAGTAGCTGATGATCGCCGCCCTGAAGCAAGACGTGCGAAACGCCAATCTCGAGCTCGTCGAGCGCGGCCTCGTGTTCGACACGTTCGGGAACGCCAGTGGGATCGACCGAGATCTGGGTCTTGTCGTGATAAAGCCGAGTGGCGTTCCATATGACGAGCTGTCGCCGGACGACATGGCTGTTGTCGCGCTCGAGTCGGGGGAACATCTTGAGGGTCTCAAGCCATCGTCGGACACTCCGACACATCTCGAGATCTACAGGTCGTTCGCAACGGTGGGCGGTGTCGTCCACACGCATTCGACATGCGCGTCGAGCTGGGCACAAGCTCACCGGTCGATCCCGCCCTTGGGAACCACGCACGCTGACTACTTCAAAGGTGCGGTGCCGTGCAGCCGTGACTTGACCGCCGAGGAGATAACAGGAGCCTACGAGAAGGAAACGGGACGGGTCATTGTCGAGACGTTCGAGGCACTCGACCCTGACGAGGTGCCTGCTGTGCTCGTCGCGTCCCACGGAGTCTTCACTTGGGGACGCGACGCCGCGCATGCGGTGTTTCACGCCGCGGTCGTGGAGCAGGTGGCACGGATGGCACAGCTCTCACTGGAGCTGAGCCCGGATCTCGGCCAGATCAGCTCGCAGCTGCTCGATCGTCACTTCCTGCGCAAGCACGGAAGCCGTGCCTACTACGGACAGGCGAGCGTCTGACGCCGAACTCGGACCGGTCAGTCCCGGCGAAGGGTTAGGTTCGAGCACTGGTGCCGCCCACTGAGTTCGAGTTCGCGACGGCCGGCCGGATTGTTTTCGGGGCCGGCCGGGCCAGTGAGCTCGCATCGGTTGCCGGACGGTTGGGATCGCGCGCTCTGGTCTGCACCGGTGCGCAACCTGACCGGCACGGCGAGCTCCTAAAGGACCTCTCGGTTCCTTTCACCATATTCGCCGTACACGGCGAGCCCACGGTGGCGCTAGCCCGGCAAGCAGTAGCGACTGCGCGCGACGAGGGAGTGGATCTGGTCATCGCCGTAGGTGGGGGCAGCGTGATGGACCTCGGCAAGGCCCTGGCGATGCTGATCGGCAACGGGGGAGACCCACTCGACTACCTGGAGGTCGTGGGGGAGGGCCGTTCCATCGACAAGCCCTCGGTACCGTGCCTCGCCTTGCCCACGACGGCTGGGACGGGAGCGGAGGTGACCCCGAACGCGGTCCTCGCGTCGCCGGAGCACGGACTGAAGGCGAGCCTGCGCAGCTCCCTGATGCTTCCCACGGTGGCGCTGGTGGACCCGCTCCTCACGATGAGCTGCCCACCCGCTGTGACCGCGTCGAGCGGGATGGATGCCTTGACCCAGTGCCTCGAGCCGCTGGTCTCCATCCGTGCCACTCCGATGACCGACGCGCTGGCAGGCCAAGGCCTTTGCCGGGCGGCGGCTGGCCTGCGCCGGGCCTATGCCGATGGCGACGACCTCACAGCCCGGACCGACATGGCGCTGTGCAGCCTGCTCGGTGGGCTGTCACTAGCGAACGCCAAGTTGGGAGCGGTGCACGGACTGGCCGGCGTCATCGGTGGGACGGTGGACGTGCCGCACGGGGTTGCCTGTGCCGCGCTGTTGGTGGCGACTTTCGAGGCCAACGTGAGGGCGCTTCGCGCACGTCAGCCAGGCAGTGAGGCGTTGGCTCGATATCAACAGGCAGCCCGGTTGCTCACTGGTCGTGGCGACGCCACGATCGAGCAGGGCAGCGCCTGGCTCGCGGAGACGGTGAGACTCTTGGGGATACCGAAGCTCTCCTTCTACGGCCTCACACCAGAGCACGCCGACGACGTCGTCGAAAGGGCGTTCAAGGCGAGCAGCACCAAGGGCAACCCGATCGAATTGAGCGCGGACGAGTTGCACGCCGTGTTGGCGGCGGCGTTGTGACGACCGTTCTACCCTCGGTCGAGATGTTCGTGGAGGCCGCCTTGTTCCTGCGCGACCGTGGCGGGAAGGTCTTCATCCGGGCTCAGTAGCCGTGCTGCTGGAGCCGTGGTCATCGCGGGCCAGATGTCGTTGGAAGCCGCTTCGCGGGTGGTTCGTCTGTGCTCTGTCGTCTCAAAAGGTCGGTCTTTGCCTGCTGGCGGGCCCAGACCGAAGGGAGGTCAACCTGTAGGATTCCTCTCAAGAGAGGAGCAACAGATGACCGACCTTACCGGTGTCATCGACAGGTCTTCTCCGGTTCCTTTTCACCTTCAGTTGCGCAAGCTCCTCGAGCACGAGATCCAGACGGGTCGGTGGCCTCAAGACGGACGGCTACCCTCGGAGCCTTTTCTGAGCGAGTACTACAGCGTTTCGCGCGCGACCGTGCGCCAAGCCCTGCATGCTCTCGAGCAACAAGGGCTGATCCGCAAGGAGAAGGGCAGGGGCGCTTTCGTCAACCGGACCTCGCCCGGCTCCTGGTTTTTCCAGTGGGCAGGCGGGCTGTTCGACGACGAACTGTCCCGCAGCGGCGTGACAGTCGAGTCCACCGTGCTCCGCGCCTGCACAGAACGCCTGCCCGACTGGGCCGCCGATGCGCTGCAGCTCGCCCGTGGCGCCGATGGAGTGACCCTGGAGAGGCTCCGACGAGTCGACGGGGAGTTGGCTTCTTATGTCGTGAACCACCTACCCAACGAGTACGTCGCCGTCTTGACCGAGATTCAGAAAGAGGCCACGGCGTCGCTCTATTGGACATTGCGCGAGCAGTGCAGCGTGGAGGTTGCCGGCAGCAGTCGGACGCTCGAGGCAGTCGCCGCGTCAGCCTCGCTCGCCCGGCATCTGGGAGTGCGCAGCCGATTCCCCCTTGTGTACATCCAGTCCGTCACCAGGGACGCGGCCTCGAAGCCCATCGACTGTTATCGGGCGTGGCTGCGCACCGACCGGTTGCGGATCGCTTTGGAGACCGACACTTGGTCGACGTTGGCCGGGCGTGTCGTGAGCCACTCCTTCCTCGGGGTGCCCAACGACGACGCGTCGCCGTCCGCGCAACCTCCGTCGCCACGAATTCCCTGATCGGCTGAAGGATCCGAGAGCAACGCGCCTGGCGCTCGGTCGGATAACTTCCGGCGATCTGAGTGGGATCCGACGACATCCCGAGATCGAGGCGGTGGGCACGGTCGTTTGACGCAGTCCTGAAGTGTTCGCGGAGCCGGAAGGCCGGCCGATGCAGCAGGCGAGTATCGTGCCCTCGGGTGCAGCCAAGCCCAGGAACACGGTCGCGATTTCGCTGAGGACACAGGCAAGGAGGCCACGTGGAACTGAGGGAGAGGATCGACGCCGCAGAGGGTGTCCGCAAGGCAGATCTGGTGCTCACGGGCGGGCAGCTGGTCAACGTGGTGACGGGCGAGATCTATCCGGCGGACGTGGCGGTGGCCGGCGACATCATCGCGGCGGTTGGCGATGTCGGCCCGCACACGGGACCGGACACGACAGTCGTCGACGTGAGCGGCCGTTACCTCGTCCCAGGCCTCATCGACGGGCACCTGCACATCGAGTGCTCCAAGCTGTCGATCACGATGTTCGCCGACGCGGTTGTCCGCTACGGCACTACGAGCGTCGTTTCCGGTCTGGACCAGACATTCGCGGTCGCGGGGCTGGACGGGGTGAGGGACGCGCTCCTAGAAGCTGCAGCCAGTCCGCTGAAGGTGTTCTGGGCGGCGCCCTACAAGGTGCCCTACACGATCCCAGAGACGAACGTCGGGTTCCGCCTTGGCCCCGACACCCATGAGATCGCCCAGGAGTGGGACGACTGCTTCGGGGTCTGGGAGACCGTCACGGAGTTCATCACCAACAGAGATCCGGAAGTGCTCGAGGTGATCGAGATGGCCGCCCGGAATAGGTTGCCGGTCTTCGGCTGCGCCCCGATGGCGAGCGAGGCCACGATCGGCGTGCTGGCCGCGGCCGGGGTGCGCTTGGACCACGAGAGCTATAACGCCGAAGAGGTCCTGACGAAGATGCGCGCGGGCATGTACGTGATGGTCCGCGAATCGGCCGTAGCCCGTTTCATGCAGGAGAACATCCAGGTTGTGACACGCCTGGGAGCCAATCCCGGCAGGGTCGGCTTCTGCACCGACGATGTGACCGCGACCAGCATCCTCGGCGGCGGCCACCTCGACCGGCTCGTGCGGATGGCCATTGAGGCCGGGGTGCAACCGGTCACCGCCATCCAGATGGCGACTATCAACACTGCGCAGATGTACCGGATCGACCACCTGGTCGGTTCCATCTGCCCGGGGCGGGCCGCCGACGTTCTCGTCGTCGACGGCCCTGCGAGCTTCGTCGTGGAACGAGTCGTCTCCAAAGGGATCCAGGTGGCTGAAGGGCAACGCACCTCACGGCCGCCTCGGGCACCGTCGCGCGGTCCGGCACTGCTCAGCACGATGAGACGCGCGCCGCTCAACCCCGACGAGATCCGGCTCACCACGACGCTCACCTCGCCCGTGCGGGTTCTCGCGATGGAAATGGACAGGGAGGTCCCCTTCGTCCGCACTAGGCGCGACGTTGTCCTGCCGGTGGTCGACAACGTCGTGCAGCCGGACGTCGCCCAGGACGCGCTCTACGTGACCGTGATCGAGAGGTACGGGAAGACCGGGACTGTGGGGGTCGCCGTGGTCTGCGGCTTCGGCCTGCGCTCCGGCGCCCTCGCCACCAGTGCTGCTCCCGACGACAACAACATCATCTGCGTTGGCACGAACCCCTCCGACATGGCGCTCGCGATCAACGAAGTGATAGGGATCGGAGGCGGTCTCGCGGTCGTGGACCGCGGAACCGTGCTCGAGTCGCTGGCACTGCCGGTCGGTGGCATCGTCGCCGACATCGACGTCGAGACCATGGCGCTGGCCGAGGCACGGCTCGACGCTGCCGCGCGACGGCTCGGCTGTGAGCTGCCGTCGGCATTCGGCTACTTGATGTTCCTCGAGATCACGTCGATACCCGACTACGCGATCACGGACCTCGGTCTGGTGGGTGTCCGCGAACTGGCCGTGCTGGACTCGGTGCTCGGCCCGGGCTGAGACGCCCCAGCGGCTACTTCTCGCGCTTCTTGGCGGCCTTGGTCACGTGCTGTACCAACGCGTCAGATCCCGGGAAGAAAAGCCCCTCATGGCCATCGTCGGCCCAACGGACCTGGTACGGGGGACCTCCGTCTGTTCCCAGAACCTTCAGGACCTCGGCAGTCCGGTCGGGCCTGGAAACGGTATGGCCCCGGACCACGAGATGATCTCCAGCCTTCACATCCATCGTGGCACCTCCTCCACATCTTGGATCCGATCGAACATGGTTCAATCGCCGCCCACCAAGTGTAAGAGACGAAAGTCCCGAGTGAAGAGCGCAGTGTCCGTCAACGTGCCGGCTCGAGGAAGTACCACTGCTTCCGGTCGTAGGATCGCGCGGTGACCGGGCCGGAACCGTTCCTCTTGACTCCCGAGGACTTGAGGCAACACGGCTACCGCACGATCGACTGGGTCGCGGACTACCTGTCGAGCCTTGAGAGCTACCCGGTGCTCGCGCGGACGGTCCCCGGTGAGATCGCGGCGAAGCTGCCTCGCTCCGCCCCAGAGGAGCCCGAGCCGTTCGAGGCACTGCTCGCCGACCTCGACCGCGTGGTGCTGCCAGGGATCACGCACTGGCAGTCGCCGGGGTTCTTCGGCTTCTTCCCCGCTAACGCGTCGCCGCCGGCGATCCTCGGCGAGCTCGTCACGGCCGGCCTCGCGGTCAACGGGATGGTGTGGGCGACGAGCCCGGCGTGCACCGAGGTCGAGACTGTCGTGCTGGACTGGCTGGTCGAATTGCTCGGCTTGCCGGACCGGTTCAGCTCAGGGTCCCGAGGCGGCGGCGTGATCCAGGACAGTGCGTCGTCGGCGACGTTGTGCGCGCTGCTGGCTGCGCGAGAGCAAGCCATCCGCAGCGGTGCGGCCCTTTCGGACCTGTGCGTGTACTCCTCTGTGGAGGCAAATTCGTCGGTGCTCAAGGGCGCCCGTGTAGCAGGCTTTTCTCCGGCACACATCCGCCTGATCGCGGCCGACGAGACATTCGCGATGGACCCAGCCGCGCTCGAGTCAGCCGTCCGTGCCGACCACGCAGCTGGCCTGGTGCCCTGCTGCGTGGTCGCCACCGTCGGGACGACCTCCTCGATGGCTTTCGATCCCGTCAGCGCGATCGGCGAGTTGTGCCGCGCCGAGGAGGCATGGCTCCATGTCGACGCAGCCATGGCGGGGTCCGCGGCGGTCTGCCCGGAGCTGCGGAGCCAGCACGACGGGCTCGAGCTTGCCGACAGCTACGCGTTCAACCCGCACAAGTGGTTGCTCACCAACTTCGATTGCGACTGCTTCTACGTCGCCGACCGGGCCAAGATCATCGATGCCCTCTCGATCACGCCGGAGTACCTCCGCAACGATGCCAGCGAGTCCGGAGCGGTGATCGACTACCGGGACTGGCAGGTACCCCTGGGCCGGCGTTTCAGGGCACTCAAGTTGTGGTTCGTGCTCCGCTCCTACGGAGGCGAGGGGCTGCGGAGGCACGTTCGCGAGCATGTGCGGCTGTCGCGCCGCTTCGCGGGGCTCGTGGTCGCCGATCCCCGTTTCGAGCTCTGCGCCCCGCCTGCGTTGAACCTGACATGCTTCAGGCACGTCGGGGGCGACGACGCAACCGCCCAGCTGCTCGCGGATCTGAATGCCACCGGCCGGGTCTTTCTAAGTCACACGAGGCTCGCGGACCGCTACACGCTCCGGTGCTGCATCGGCGGGACCTGGACTGCGGAGAGGCACGTCGAGATGCTGTGGCGGCTCATCGACGAGCTGGCACCGGCACCTTGAACGGGCTGGACCTCCGCGTGCAAGTGCACAGGGCTGTTGGGGTCGATCCCCACTGTCGTCCGTGACCGGGCGACGCTGACAGGCCCCACGCCCGGACAGAGCTATCTGGGCTTCGCATCTTCGACCGCGGGCCACTGGATTGGCTGCGGGAGCAAGCTCTGGACGATCACCGATGGAGGGGAGCACTGGACGGCCAGCAATGTTTGAGAAGCCAAAAGCGGGACTGCGCATCCTCGTGATGGTGGTCATGGTGCTGATACTCGGAGCTGGTACGACTTCGGCGTCGGCACGGCCTGCGAAGACAACACGGACCGCGCAGGCCGTCCACCCTGCGACGCAGACCGAAGCACACGCTCATGTCACATGGCTCACCGTCACGGGTGCGGCAGGCAATCTGTGGCTGCTGGGGGACTACCCGTGCTCGTCGGGGACCTGCCTGGCGATATTCCGGAGTGAGAACGGTGGCGAGAGTTTCGTCCGAGTCGGGGTTCCCCCAGTTCATGCCCTCGAGCCGCGTGGACTCCCCACGGGTTCCCTCTTGTTTGCCAACAGACAGGACGGCTACGCGTACTCAAGCGATGGACCGAGCGGTGAGGACAGTTTCTTCTGGACCGGTGACGGTGGAACGACCTGGCAGGGCGTTCAACTCAGAGGTGCCCTTGCCGCGCCGATCGTGGTGGCGGACGGTCGAGCATACGCCGTGACCTACAAGTGCCGAGACCCAGCCTGCTCGTCCTATGACTTCGCCTCGTCGCCTGTCGCCGAGAACGACTGGACGACGACCAGGAACTTCCTTCCGGTTGAGACGAAAGGCCAGAACGTCTCCCTCTCGGCCTTCGGTTCGAGTGTCTGGTTGGTGCTGACGCCGCAGGGGGTGGCTCAGGGGGCCGATTGCTCGTCTCACGGGACCGTGGGAGGACCTGGTCAGCTCTCCCGCCTGACCAGATCGGGGGTGTGTTCTCCTGTTCGATCACTGCGACATCTGCCCAGACGCTCTGGGGCACCTGCTACGGCCTCCATTCCTGCGCGACCGTGCGCTCAACAGACGGCGGGCGTCGCTTCTTCGCGATCGCGGAGTCCTCCCCTCTCCCTGATACTTCGCTGTTCCCACTCTCGGACCAAGAGGCCGTGCTTCTGGATTCGTTCACGTTGACGTGGGACCTGGAGGTCACCATCGACGGCGGCCGCAGCTTCAAGTCCGTTCTTGCCGACAAGGACCTGCGCTCTGTTGGTTTCGCCACCGACACCACCTGGCTCGTACTAGGCGGTGCAAACAATGGTGAGGCGAGCACGCTGTATCGCACCACGAACGGCGGGCGTTCTTGGCAGTTCGTGAAGACCCCACTTGTCACCGCCACGACGACCGTCAGCCGTGCACAGCTGTCCCGATTGTGCGGAAAAGTCCGGTGTCCGTCAATGGGCATGCTCTAGAACCATCGTGCGCAAGCTCGGCATGCTCGCAATGATGGTGATGACCCTTATGCTGACGGCTTGCGCGACGAGCACAGTCAGACCGACTGGCGTCGTGACCGGAGTTGCTTACGCCTGTTAGGGACTTGTAGTCCCGCCTGCGGAGTTTCTCCACGTCAAGGTCAGGCTCTATTCAGGATCGAGCCTTGTCGCCTCGAGACGGTCCGTTCAGGTGCCAAGTATCGCTTCTCGGTCACGACTGGGTCGTACCGCGTAACGGGCCGGTGGGGTCCCAGGGGTGTGAAGGTCCGAACAGGTGCCACTGCGTTCGCCAACTCCCGAATGGCTGTCCGGAGCAGTAAGACGATTCAGGGTCCCGATTACGCGGAACCATCCCGTCTGAACTTCGGGCGACCCTGGTATTGGTGAGGCTGCGCGCCTTTGTGGCGGTGGTCCTGGCACTGACCCTCTCAGCGCGCACCAGCTCCCAGACCGGTGCCGGTCAGGGCTGGCCAGAGAACCGCGCCAGCACGTGCTCGGTGACCAGTCTCGTCACGAGACTCCTCTGGTCGGCCAAGAACAGGTCGTGCTGCAGACCAGCAAGGTGCTCTAGGCGGAGCTGCCCTGTTCTTTGCAGGCGCCGCAACCGTGTGGCTGTTATGCCCTGACGAATGGGCCTGATCTCGGAATCACCACAGACCAGCAGAGTGTCGGTGCCCTGTCGTGCTAACTCGCCAAGCCATTTGCCAGATCTCCGTCCGGGATGAGCGATGGCGCGTACCCTCCAGGCAATGTCAGGGAAGCGTGCGGGCAGGCTCGCGGGATGCTTCCTTTCCCTGTAGCTCGTCACCACGTCGTTTTTCGGAAAGACGATGCGCCGGCGGGCATCTAGCGGAAGACCGGACCGGCGCTCTTCCGGCACGAATGAGATGACGGGGTTGATGGCCACGACACCTCGGGCCCGGACCGCCAGTGCACTCTCGAGCGCCTGGTAGCCGGCCGAACACAGACCGACCAGGACCACGTTGGAAGGATCATCCGGTGACACCCAGCGGGCGACGTCCACGACATCATCGAACGAGTCAGGCTTGCAGGCCGCCCAGTGGCCGTGTTCGCCTTGCCTGTCCGGGCTGTCACCCAGGCCGCTCATGTCCAGCCGGAACGAGCGGATGCCCGCAGTGGCCCATTCGCGCGACAACTCGACCCAAAGCCGGTTTGGCCCGACGTGGTGCTGGTTGGCGACGTTGAGGAACACGGCTGTCGCCCCGCCTTGGGGGACGGGCGCGTTCTCTGGGTAGGTCAGGATGCCGAACAGGCCCACCGGCGGAACAAAGACGGGTGCTTCGACGATGCGACGGCCTGAGACGCCATTTCCTACAAGGCGCGGACCCCCGGGTTCGGGGGTCCGGATTGCAACGGTCCGCTGTCCGGCGTCCTCGCTGAGCCATTCGACGATCCGCGCTATTGCGACGTGCGGCAGCTGTTGGAACGGCGGATACCGGTCCATGAACTCAGCTTGACCGGCTGCCTCTTCGTGCGAGAGCGTCTCGCGCGCCAACGGCGCGCTGAGAAGCGAACGGTTCACGGGCCGGTCGGCCCTGGTGAGAACCAGTACACGTCGAGCGATTGGTAGCGGGCACTTTTCGATGCTGATTTCCTCGATCTCCTTCACCGTGGTCGCGTCGTACACGATGCCCGGAATTTCCACCGAACCGTCAGGGGCGACCGCGGAGCTCCCCAGGGTGATCGTGCTGATGGCACGTTGCTCTCTTAGGAATGTCCTGCCGGCACATGGGTCCCACAGAACAACCTGATCGATCCCGCGGTCCGTCGCGGCTGCCTCAGCGGCCAGCATGGCGCCCAAGCGCATGCCTACAACGCTGACTTCATCGACGCCGGCAGCTCGCAGAAGGCCGACTGCGCTCCGGACCGTGGTCATCCAGGCGTCGAGACGGCCAGGGTCGTCATTTCCGCCCGCGGAGTCGCCTGTACCGTCGTAATCGAAACGCACGGCGCAGAAGCCTGTCGCTGCCAGTCGCTCAGCCAGCAGCTTCAGGGCGTAGTGGCCGTGGAGGTAGTCGAAGCCGAGAGGTGGGCAGATGACAGCTCCGCCACGGGCCTGGCCTTCAGGAGGGCTGTGGAACCACCCAAAGGCAGGGCGCTGCTCGTCCCCGAACCAGACGGGACGACCGCTCGTCACGCCGTCGTCGCAGGGATGTTCCTGCGCTCTTGCTTCCTCTGGCTCCTCATATTCCCTTTCCCAGCTGGTGCTCGGTGCCGGGACACTGGAAGGCGCCCCGTGACGTCTTCCGGACCGAAGAGCAAGTTGGGTGGTTTGCCAGCCCTATGCACCGAGTTGTGCCAGGCCCCCTGTCTCTTCCTGGCAGTGGCGAGACGCGAAGACCTCCTGCATCCACGTGTGGAAACCCTACCGCTCACCGGACCCGGCCTTCTCGGGCTCGCGTGCCGATCGGATCGGTCAGATGAGAACGGAAAGCCAGCAAGACGTTGAGTCGACCACTCGCCGGCGAGATGCGAGACCTTCAGGTTTCGCGCGTATCGGCCGCGAAGCCGAGAAGGAGGCGGACACGCGGTTCAGGGTCGGCTCATGGCAGTCGGCGAGAGCCGGCGAGGTGCAACTGACAAGCAGGTCTCCAGCGGGGAAACGCGAGTCGCGCTCCTTGTAGTCTTGGGAGTCGACGGCGAGCGACCACCCACCCATCGGCCGGAGGAGTCCGAACGGGCCAGCGAACGGCACCACGGGGAGAGCCGCAGTTCTTGTGGGGCAACGAAAGCAGCGACGGGCGGCAAGGAGTCCGATGAAGACCGAGGAACAGATCACCCGGTTCATCGAGAGCGAGTTGCTCGAGGGCGCAGCGCCCAATGGCGACCCCTTGGCGCGCGGGTTGCTGGACTCGCTGGCCATCGAGTTCCTGATCGGATGGGTCGAGGAGGAGTTCCAGATTTCATTCAGCTTCAGGGATGTCGTTGCCGAGAACTTCGCCAGTATCGGCGCTCTCGCTGCTCTCGTCGACACAAAGCGATTAGGAGGGCCTCAAGTCGGTCATGAGAACGTGAGATGAGCGTGACAACGAGCCCGTCGACGCTTTGTGAGCTGCTGACCGAGTCAGCCGCCGGCGACAGGGGACGGCTGTTTCTCCACCTGGGCCATGAGACGATCGTCTTGCGGTGGGCGGACCTTTACCAACGGGCCCTTGCCAGAGCCGGCCAACTTGGCCGTGCGGGTATCGGCAAAGGGGAGATGGTGGGTCTCCTGGGGCCCAATTCCGCAGAATGGGCGGAATGGGCCTGGGGCACCTGGCTTGCCGGGTGCGTCCTCGTGCCGTTGCCCGCTCCGCTCAGGGTCCGTGACCCGGCGGCGTTCTCCTCCCAGGTGGCTTCGTTGGCCGCGGCGACCGGCTGTGCGACGATCGTGGGTGACAGCAAGTACTTAGAGCTCCTCGGCGGGCCCTGCCCGAAGTTGGACTGGGCCTGCGAGGCACTCCCGGCCCCCGGTCAAGAGCCCGCGCGAGTCTCGCCTTTGGACCTGGCGATGGTGCTTTGCACCTCGGGGAGCACGGCAACACCAAAGGGCGTCCGGATGACCCACGCCAGGGCGTTGGTGTGGGCCCGTGCAAACGCGCTGCAGGGCCCGCCTGGAGCCGCGCCCGCGATCGTCTCCTGGCTGCCCTTCTTCCACATCGGTGGGATGGGCCCCCTGCTCGAGGTTGCTGCGCCGGTGGATTGGCACGTACTTCCGATGGCACGTTTCGTGAGGGATCCCGCGGAGTGGCTCCGCCTGGTCGCAACGACCCGGGCTCGTGTCACCTTCGGCCCGTCGTCGGCCTGGGCAGCTGCGCTGCGCGGCCTCGCGAAGAGGCCGGAGGGTGTCGACCTGTCGTGCGTTGAAGGTGCTGTTTTCAACGCCGAGACCGTCGACCCCGACGTGGCAGGGCGCATCGCCGAGGTGTGCGTGCCTCTCGGTCTCCATCCGCGGTCGATCAATGTTCACTACGCGTCCTCGGAGGCCGGGAAGATCAGCCACACAGAGCCCTGCGAGGAGCTCCGCGTCGATGTCGTGGACCTCGACGAGCTCGCAGCCTCGTCAAGGGCACTGGAGCCCAGGCCGGGGCGCCCGTCCAAGAGGGTCGTCTCCTGCGGAGTCCTTTTCCCGGGCGTCGAGGTCAGCATCGGGTCGCCCGCCGATCCTTTCCCCGAACGCCACCTTGGCGAGGTGTGGGTGCGGGGTCCGGGTGTGACAGACGGCTATGTCAACACCACAGCTGAGGAGCTGTTCGCGGGGGACTGGTTCCGGGTCGGGGACCTCGGCTACATGGCCGAGGGCGAACTGTTCGTGACCGGCAGATCCAACGAGGTCATCGTTCGTCTCGGACAGAAGTACCACCCAGAAGACATCGAGCAGGCGATCCAGCGGGCGACTTCTATGCCTCCCGGGAGCTGCGTGGCTTTCTCACCCTTGCAGGGACGACAAGGGGACCTGGTAGTGGTGGTGGAGGCGGGCGCCGGCGCGGGCGGCCTCGCCGGCAAGGTGAGCGCCGCCGTAACCAACGCGATCGGGCTCACCCCCTCGCAGGTCCTGGTCGTTCCCAAAGGCACCATACCGACCACGCCCAACGGCAAGCTCCAGCGTGCCCGGGCGCGTGAGATGCACCAGCGTGGCGAGCTTGCCCTTCCTGCAGGAGATCCCGGCGTGCGGGGCTCGTGACGACCGGGTTCCTCGAGACATCAGGCGGCGCTGCGGCGCGGGCCTAAGTGCCGGGCCGCAGGGTAGTCCGGGACGATCCGCTTGTAGCCGGAGTCGAAGAGCGGCGAGGAGATGAGGAAGTCGGCTGTGGCGAGGTTGCACGCCACCGGGATGTTCCACACCGCGGCGATGCGCAGGAGTGCCTTGACATCTGGGTCGTGCGGCTGCGCCTCCAGCGGGTCCCACAAGAACAGCAGCATGTCAATGCTGCCTTCTGCCACTTTCGCCCCGATCTGCAGGTCCCCTCCGAGCGGACCGCTGTGCAGCCGGGTCACCTTCAACCCGACCTCCTGCTCCACCAACAGGCCGGTGGTGCCGGTCGCAAGGAGATCGTGCTTGGCAAGGACCCCTTTGTTGAAACGGGCCCAAGCTAGTAGGTCGTTCTTCTTGTTGTCGTGTGCCACCAGGGCAATGCGGTTGCGCGAAAGCGCCAAGATTGTTCCTCCGGTTAGGTCGGGTTCGGCACTTACCGTGCAGTCGTCGTCTGAGTGCCCACAACTGCCTCAGCTGGTCGGCCGAGGTGCCCGAGGGATGCCGGCGACGGGAGTGGAGCCTCCCGTCGCACTTCACGTCGCGTCGTCAGGACGTCACCTGGTTGTAGACCTCGAAGGTCGTCTCCTGCGGTGGCGCCATGAATCCGCCCTCGATGCCTTCCGTCATCTTGGGCATCAGGACGTCGTCGTGGAATCGCTCCCAGCTCTCCTGTGATTCGTGGACAGCGATGATCGTCCAGCCATCGGCCGAAGGTCCAGCCGCGTGGAACACCTGGCCATCCGGCAGGCTGCCGTCGCTGGGATGCACAGCGGCGAGCGACGCCTCGTACTGCTCCTTGGTGCCGTCAGCGAAGTGATGTACAACTCCGTACGCCATCTTGTGACCCTCCCCCGCTCGTTCGACCCGACTGTGACCGAGACATTGCTTCGTGTTACAGGCACCACCGAACCTTCGATTCGGGCGGCTTTGCCTCGCGCGTCGCCCAGGTTCGAGAACGATGGTACGGGAGCGATGTTAACAACAGGCGGCCTGTAGCTGACACGCAAGCGAACTCTTGGATGAAGGCTCTTGCAAGGGAGTCCCGTCGACGGCCAGTTGCTGTTGTGCTGCCGGCGGTCATGACAGGCGAGACGACCCGCTGCTGTGGTCCGCTTCGAAGCTGTGCGACAGGTTGGCACCGCGGAGTGCCGCCAAGCGCTCGCGGACCGTCGGGCCGGCTCGGTCGAATAACGCCTCGGTCTAGTCACCTGCTCTGACCTATCCGCGCCACACGGCGGCCGCGATCGTACAATCAGCCCGTGCGAACCTCACGGAAAGTCTCCTCCGGTCGTCGACAATCCAGGCGTATAGACCCCCGTTCGCTGTACCCAGTCGAGCCATTGACCCTCCGCGAAATCCGAGCCCTCATTGCAAGCCTCGAGAAGGCGTCCGGTGGATCACAATCGGCCGAGTTGTTCGTCAAGCGGGTCGCCTCCTCGACGAGCTCCAGTTCTGCATCCGCATCCTGAAGCGGGATTCGGTGCCCGATGTCGCAGTCCTTGTTCTGGTGCGGCACGCGACAACCTTCTTGAACTGAAGTTGACCAAGGGCGTTCCAGGAAGCCACGGGATTGAGCTTCAAGGCGTCCGCCTCATGTGTACGGGCGCACGCTCCGATCGGCGACATCACCCTCGGTCGCCCTTTAGTCTCTCGTGTCGAGGCTCATTTCGCCGGCTACACGACAAGAGCGTTTCACGCTCCGTGGCGGAGACGTGACGCATGGCAGCCACGAATCAGCGTCGCGCCTTCCGCGACATACCAGGCCCGTCTGCGAGGGAAAGAGACGCTATTACTCCTGCGCGTCGCTCTGCGTACTGGCGCGGGTTGCCTGCGAGGCCCGACCGAGAGCGTGCAGGCCCTCTTCGATCGACAGCAGGGTAGTGGTCTTGAAGGCGCGCACGTCGCCTCCGCTGCTTACGGCCATGGACCACGCCGCGACTCCTCGGCTGTCCGGAAAGTCGACCACTCCCATGAGGTCATAGTCGCCAAAGCAGAAGTACAAGCTTTCGATCGTCCCGCCCAGAGCCTCCGCCGATGCCTGCACCCGTTCGACCACCCTTTGCGGCCCACGGCTCATCGCTGCCCACGCCTCTGCGGTGTAACCGACTTGGACGAAGTACTTGGACATATGGCCTCCTTCGCTTGCACCCGAACGCTCAAGTGCTGGGTTCGCGGCGCGTGACTTGCGGCTCCAACACTACAGAGTGGACCTGGGCGACCAACAGTGCCAGATTGCTGACGGCTGGGCGACGAGCACGAAACACTCAGCCCGCCAGAAGCACGCCCAGCACCAGTGCTCCGACTGAAGCGAACGCCGTCACCGCACCCCATAGCGCGAGCCACAAGGTCGACTTCGAGCGCTGATGGAGGTACGCGGCCAGCCCGGCCACGACGACGACACCGATCTTCACGCCAAGCACCGCGTCCCAGGCGGTCGGTTGTCCATTCCTGGTGGCGGTGACATTCCAGATCCCTGTGACGAGGAGCACGGCGTAAGCGGGCCATTGGATACGCCCGAAGGCTCGTGCGACCCGTTTGGACGCGTCACCGCCGAGGGATCGCACGGTCGGGAGGAGCCCGGCGACGACGATCTGGCCGCCAACCCAGACGGTCGCGGCCAGAACGTGAAGGGACAATCGGATGGCATCCACGGTGTCGGCCAGCGCGGCGAATAGCACGGGAGCAGTTTCGCCGACCTACGACGGTCGTGCCAGGAAAACGACCGAAAGTTGACCTGCCGCTCGAAAGGAGCCTGTCGCAACCAGCACCGCCGAAGCTCCAACGGGCTCGCCGGGCCGAGCCGGGAGATGGAGGTGGTGCACGACCCTTGTCTGCCTTGCGAGGAGAAGCATTGGGGGCCGTGCACCTGTCTCCAGTCTGTACGAGAAAGCCGCCCAAAAGAGGGATGGTGGCACCAGGTTGCCGTATTCCTGGTCCTCAAGGGGTGTTCCCCGTTCAGGGTCGAACCGGCGTCGGTCCTCGGACGGGGCCGCGTGGAGCCGCGTCGCCAAGAGTCGTGCCGCGCAGGATCAGGAGGTGACGAACGAACGCCCAATCCGACTCCGTACACTCTGGAGCGACGATATTCGTAAGGCGAGTGGTTGCGGTCAACAAGTTGAAGCACTCTCTATTGGTTGGAGCCGGTTGCCTAGGTCTGCTGGCACTGGCTGTGCTCATTGTGCTCACGAACGCGGTGACGCTCGTGATCACCCTGGCCATCGTGGCCACGATCATTTTCTTGCTGTTCCGGTGGGGCCTGTCAGAGGGGCGTAAGACGAAATTCGGCGGATAGACACGCCGTCGCCGCAGCGCCCCGGCCGAGACGGGGATCCAGGACGGGCTCAGACGGCGCCAGGGCCGAAACGGCTCTGGCGCCGCTAGGGATCGTGGTTCGTTCGCGCTCCGAGGCCAACGGTAAGCTCCGAGACGGATGATCGACCTCGGAGTGCCGCGGAGCGCCCTGCCGGCTGAGGCAGTCCCCCCGCTGCGTTGAGGAGGAGGTCGAGGTTCGCTCACCTCGGCGGCGGGGGCGCTCAAGACCTTGGTGGAGCTCCCGGAGAAGAGGCGGGACCAGCCAGGATCCGCAGGCGCAGAGAGCGACCGGTCTGGATCGGCCCTGCGCTCCTGGTGGCTGGGGCGTTCTTCATGGAGAACCTCGACGGGACGATCATTGCCACTGCCGCGCCGCGCATGGCGCGTTCCTTCGCAGTGCCTTCCGTCGAGCTCAACATCGTCATCACCGCCTACCTTCTCGCCCTCGGAGTCTTCATCCCCGTCAGCGGGTGGATTGCGGACCGCTTCGGCGCCCGATTGGTGTTCTCGGGAGCGATCGCCCTTTTCACGGTCTCCTCGGGGCTGTGTGCGCTCAGCACGAGCCTCGGAGAGCTGACGGCGGCACGGGTCCTCCAGGGCATTGGCGGAGCGATGATGGTGCCCGTCGGTCGTCTCGTGGTGCTGCGCGCCGCCGACAAGGCTGACATCATCCGGGTGATCGCGTATCTCACCTGGCCCGCGCTCATAGCCCCCGTTGTTGCCCCCGTGCTCGGCGGGGCGCTTGTGACCTACGCGTCTTGGCGTTGGATTTTCGTCATCAATCTGCCCCTCGGCCTCATCGCACTGCTCGTCGCCGTGCGCATCGTTCCCGATCTGCGGCCGGGCCGCGCAGCGGGTCTGGACTGGCGCGGGTTTGCACTCACGGGTGTGGGGCTTGGCGCGTTCGTTTACGGGCTCGAGCTCGTCACTGACCCCGACGTCTCGTGGGCGGCGGTAGGAGGCGGCATCGGGGTGGGAGCGGTGTTGATCTGGTGGGCCGTCGGCCACCTCAGAAGGGCCACCGATCCTCTGCTCGACTTGAGGGTTCTTCGCGTCGCGACCTTCAGGGCCGCGAACCTCGGCGGCTCGTTGTTCCGGTTGGCGATCAGTGCCGCGCCCTTCCTCCTGGCGCTGATGTTCCAGGACGGCTTCGGCTGGAGCCCGCTGCGCTCGGGCATGCTCGTCATCGGGGTGTTCGTCGGCAACATCGCGATCAAGCCGTTCACGACGCGGATCCTGCACCGGTTCGGATTCAGGACGGTGATCATGACCGCGGCCGCCGCCGCCGGACTGACCCTCGCGCTCTGTGCCAGCTTCAGCGCCAGGTCCCCGCTCGTGTTGATCGTGCTCGTTCTCGTTGTCAGTGGGGTCTTCCGCTCAATTGGCTTCACGGCCTACAACACGATCGTGTTCGCGGACGTGGCGCCGGAGGGAATGGGCAATGCAAACACGCTCTCGAGCACGATCCAACAGCTGACGATGGGCCTCGGCGTGGCAGTGGGGGCCTTGGCGCTGCGAGCGGGGGTTCCACTCGACCATCTGGTCGGTGTCGCCAGCACCGGGGGAGGACCGTTCGCCGCCGCCTTCCTCGTGCTTGCCGTGGTGGCCTTGCTTGCAGCCGGCGAAGCCGCACTGCTCGCGCCTCAGGCGGGCTCGGCGATCGTGGTCGCGCGAGAGGCCGGTGAAGTCTCCTGACGGCAGTTCGGAACGGGCTGGGCAAGGCTGTTCCCGGACACCGCCGTCGAGAGCGATGACATGACGCTCGACAGTGCGCCGCCCCGGTGGAGGTGGCGCCGTCGTGCGGGTCGTCGCCGGCGGCCGATAGAGGTCACATCGCCGGGCCGGGGAGCCGCGGCAGTCGTACTGCGACCACGCGACTGGCAGGAGCCGGAGGTGCCCGCCGACGAGCCACCAGGAAGACAGTCCCCGTGGGCGCCTCACGGCACGCTGGCCCGCCCGCGACGAAGCCCTCGTTGGAACGTGTAAGCGCTCAGCCGGCCATGCGAAGGGTCGTTTGGAGTCGCTGCCCGTCTTGTTCGGCTGCGGCGCACACCAGGTTCGCAGTGTGCGTGTTGGACTGAAGGAGAGGGTCCTTGTGGTTCGGGTTGGCGAGGTCGTTCTCGATCTCGGTTTGCAACGAACCCATGTTTCCTTCGCAGATCGAGAGCTCGTTCGAGACTGCGCCCGCCTCGGTAGTGATCTGGCTGAACAGAGGTGTGCGCACGAGCGCCTTCTGCTTTGTGCTCGCGGCCGAGGAGAGCTGGTTCTGCAGACTCTTGACCTGTCCTGTCAATGCCGACGTCTGGGACTTGAGGATCGTGACCTCCGCGCGAGCCGATGCCAGATCCCTTGTGAGCACGCCATTACGTGTCGATAGCGAGAGATCGAACGCGGCTGCGCTGTGATCGTACTGACGCCATTGACGCGCTGACGAGCTCTGGTTCAGGGCCACGAAACCTGTTCCCAGTGTCGTAAGGAGGAACACCAAAGCGAGGACTCCAAGCCTGGCCGGAGAGATCCGGAGGCGACGGCGCGATTGTTTGGTCTCACCCACCGACTGTGCTGCACTCGTGAACGTGGAGGCTGCGGACGTGGGTGAGCTGTGCCCGGACGGTGACACCGTCGCCCCTGGTTCCCCTGATTGCCGGAAAGCCGGCGCCTGCCAAGACACCTGGACGTGTGGTGTCTCGGCGCCACTCATCTGACCGGCTGATCGGGTCTCGGGCGCGGCCTCAGAGGGCTGCGCCTCCTCGGCGGCGAGCTCGGCAGCGCCGAGGGTCCAGGGTCGATAGCGCACGTCGAGCTTCCCGGGCTTGTGAGCTTCGCGGACCGTCGTCGTTTCCGGGACCGTGGAGCCCGCGTGCGTCGATTGGCTGTCCGCGGACGCCGCGTGGTCCTCTGGCTGCTGCAGAGCTCGAGATGGCGCCTGCTGGGTCACTTCGACCTCAAACGTCTCGACACCACTCGGCCGTTCGGCTGACGGAGCCTCGGCTGTGGTCGAGCGGGAGTCACCCGAAGAAGGAACTTCGTCGACCGGCTGGGGTTCGTCAGCGATATCACGGAAGTTCCAGGCTCGATACCGTGCGTCGAACCTGGCTGGCCTGTTGGTTGTGCCGATCGTCGTCGCGTCCGGAACCGTCGGGCCTGGCTTCGGCGCGATGTCACCTGGTGGCGGCACCTTGGCCGCCTGTTCCTCCGGCTGTTGTGGAGCCGGTGTCGACGCCTGCTGGGTCACTTCGACCTCAAACGTCTCGACACCACTCGGCTGTTCGGCTGACGGAGCCTCGGCCGCGGTACGCGAGCTGAGGTCGTCGGAGGTCGGAAGTCCGTCGAACGGCTTCGCTTCCTCGGCGGCGCGAAGGACCCAGGCCCGATACCGCGCGTCAAGGTCGTCAGGTTCATCGGCAACGATCGTCGTCGCCTCCGGGACCGTCGGGCTCGCAGGCTCCCGTGCGACGGACGCCGTCGTCTGTCGCGTCAGCTCGCCACGAGCTGTCACGGCCTCAGTCGGCTGCTCGGTTGACCTAAGCGCGACTTGCGTGGTCGCAAGCAAGTCAGCGGAGGCAGGAGGCTCGTCTGCCGACTTCACTTCGTCGCCAGCAAACTTCGCAGGAGGCAACGTCCAGGGCCGATACCGTGCGTCAAGCTCGTGAGCCCTGTCGACACTTATCGTCGTCGTGTCCGCGACCGTTGGGCCCCAGGGCGCCGACGCGCTGTCCCCGGACGGTGACTCCGTCACCGCTGGTACCTCTGGCTGCTCGGGCTCTCCAGTGTCCAAGAGCTGCGGTGTCTCGGCGTCGCTCGCCTGATCACCTGACGGAACATCGGCTGGCGTGGTGAGATCAGCGGAGGCCGGGGGCTCCTCTGGCGCCTTGGTTTGGTCGGCGACGAGCTTGACAACAGGGAACATCCAGGGGCGATACCGTGCGTCGAGCTCGCCGGGCTTGTCAGCACTGGTCGTTGCCGCTGTTTCCGAGACCGTGGGGGTCGCAGGCGTCTCTGCACTGTCAACGGATTGCACCACCGTCGATGCTCGTCCGTCGGGCTGCTCAGGCGGCCAAGGCGCGGCCTCCTGTCGCGATTCTGGGAACTGCGGTGTTCCGGCATCGTTCGCCTGACCACCTGAGAGGACCTCGGCCGTAGTAAGCGCGCCAAGGTCGGCTTCGGCGGCAAGCTCCTCGGTCGGCTTGGCTGCCTCGGTGGCGAGCTCGGTTTCGTCGAGATTCCAAGCTTGGTGCGGTTCCTCCTTCAGGCGGGGTTCCCCGACGTCGGTCGTGACCGTGTCCGGGGCGGCGGGGGCCGCAGGCGTCGCTGCGCCGTACGCGAAAGGCCACATCGCGATCGCCTGTTCGTCTGGCTGCTCGGAAGTCTCGACCACCGCCTGCGACGTTCCTGGGATCTGAGCTGCATCCGGATCACTCGCCTGATCACCTGCGACAAGCTCGGGCGTGGTGGGCAAACTGAGGCCGGAGAACGGGGGAACCTCGTCGAGCGGTCTCGCCTTTGCACCTGCGAGGTCCGTGTCACTAAGGCTCCAGGTTTGAGGGCTCCAGGCCTGACGTGGGTCGTCGGTCCGGCCCGGTCCGGCGTCATCGGTGGTCGCCGTGTCCGCATCCGTTGGGACCGCAGACGTCGTTGCAGCGTACGCGGACGGCCAGACTATGACCGCCGGCTCCCCCGGAAGCTCGGAGGACGCCGACTGCCAGGTCGGTTCGAGTTGAGGTGCCCCGGCGCGAGTTGCCCCCTCGGGCGCATCGGGCGCGCCGGCGCCAGCAGCGCCGGCAAGTTCGTTGACCAGCTCCGGTTGCTCTGCAGCGGGCTCGGTGTCGAGATTCCAGGCCTGACGCGGCTCGTCGACCCGGGCGGGTTCGTCCTCGTCGACGGTCGTAGTTTCGACGACCGTGGAGGCCTCAGACGCGGTCTCGACGTACGCGGAGGGCCACACCGCCACCGCCTGTTGTTCCGGCGGCTCGGGGGCCGCAGGCTGCCACGTCATTTCGAGGTGAGGTTGCTCGGTACCACCCGTCCCGTCACCGTGGAGAACCTCCGGCGAGGCAGCCGAGCTGAGGTCAACAGAGCCCCCGAGCTCGCCAGCGGGCTCGTCCTCGTCGCCGAGCGCGGTGTCACCAAGAGTCCACGCCTGACGCGGTTGGTGGGCTTTGCCGGGCTCGTAGTCGACCGTCGTCGTTTCGGGGATCGCGGGGGCTTCAGACTCGGTATCGCTGTACGCGGAGGGCCACACCGCCGCCGCCTGTTGATCCGGCGGCTCGGCAGCCAGATCCGGCGCTTCCCATGTCGTTTCTACGTAAGGAGCCCGAGCATCACTCGTCTCATCACCCGACCGCGCCCCCGGCGTCGTAGGCGAGGTGAGGTCAGCAGCGGCAAGAAGCTCATCGAGCAGCTTCGCCTCCTCGGCGGCGAACTCGGAATCGCGACGGGTCCCGGTTCGGTACCGTCCGTTGCCAAGTTTGTCGGCGTTGATCATCGTCGCTCCCTGCCTCCCGCAAGATCCCCATTGACAACAGGCGCAACTTGCCTACCAAGATCTATCGGCAAGCAGGAGGACAAATTGAGTGCTGTCACAGCTCGGAGACGACGGCGGCACCACTGTCGCCCGCCGTACGGTGCGGGAGGTGTCTGAGAGGCAGCGGGCTAGAGGGCGCCCCGGACCTGGAGCCCGACTTTGCTGACTTGGATCGGGAGCACCCGGTAGCGCGTGTCCAGCTCGGCGATGCGGCGCTCGAGCGCCTCTTTCGCCCCCCGGGTGACGCTCAGGATCGTGATCGATCCGCCGTCCCCCCCGGCCCCGTTGATCTTCCACCCGACCGCCCCCTGCGCTGCCGCGATCTCGATCACCCGCCGGGCCTCCACGCCCACCAGGTCAGGGTGCAGGGTTCTCTGCGCTTCGGTGTTGGCGATCATCGCCCGACCGAAGGCGGCGAGGTCCTGGGATACCACGGCGTCGCGTGCCGCGACCGCGGCGTCGCGCAACCGCGAGAAGACCCCCGACCCGTGACGCCCGACACCATCGATCACCTGGCGGTGCACCGCCCAAGAGTCGTGGGCGCGACCGAGGAAGACCAGAGTCAGCAGGGAGCTGAGCTCCTCCCAGGCCGGCAGAGCATGCACCGTGGCCTCCGGGTACGGCTCGATCTCCAGGTAGTTGATCCCGCCGAACGCCGCGCTCAGCTGGTCTTGGATCCCGCTCTCGACACCGAGGACCTCGACCTCGAGCCGGTGGGCCGCGTACGCGACCTCGCGTGGTGACAATTCCTCGGAGCGCACCGCGGCGAGCCCACCGAGCAGAGCGACGGCCACCGAAGCGGACGTGCCGGTGCTGCAACCAGCCGGCACGGCGGAACGGACGCTGATTTCCACGGCCGGGCCTCCAGGGGGTGGGAATGCATCGATGGCGGCCTCCAGCAACGGGTGGCGGGCGACCCGGGCCGCCCCGGGGACGACGGGGTACCGCTCACCGAAGCTGTCCGCGACGAGCATGACTGGGTCCGGGCCCTCCGTCGCGCAGATCGAGACCTCCACTCCTGGGGTCACCGCGATGTTCAAGACCCGCCCCGGCGCGCCGAACCACGTGTCGGTCCACCCACCGTTGTCGCAGATCCGGACGGGAGCCGATGCCTCGATCATCTTTCAGCGCCGCCGTCACGCTTGGTGGGAATGAACGTCCGAACCGTCACGAACGTCGCGATCCGGGCGGAGGACGGGACCGAAGAGCACATGCGGCCTGAAGCTTGCCACGTCGGCCGTTTCGAAGGGCAGTTCGAGCTCTGGAAGCGCCCGGTGCGTGATCCCCCCAGCACCTCCTCTTCGTCCGCGCACGCGCCGGAAGCGGTACGCGCGCCCCATGCGTGCGACGGCACCTCCGGCTCATTCGCACTCGTAGACGACCGACACTTCCTCATGGAGGGAACGGTTGATCTCGAGAAGTGCCTCGTGGTCCCTCGACACCCCGGTCACCTCATAGACGTGGTGGCCGGTTCCCACGCGCCAGTCGACCACGTCTCCGGGCGAAGGTTCGAGAAGACCGAGTTGACCCCGGCGAGCTCGGCCAACCGGCCGAGACCGTCGACGCTGACAATGCGCCCGGGCGGACATCGGGAGCTGGAACATCAAGCGGCGGCCGACCCGGTTGCACGGGACCGGGCCGTCAACGACGACGGGCTCGCCGAGAGCGGCGCGCCTCACGCTGCAAGAACCTGTCAACAAGGCGCCGGGCCTCCTCGGGCGCTGTCTACCGTGTCGCCGCAAGACGGGCGACGCTGATCTCAAGCGGGACTTTGCGCCTGGTCACCCAGCCGGGACGCGACAGAGGGTGCACGACCCCGGTCGCCTTGCGAGGGAAGCCACAGGGCCGTGCACCCGTCCCGGCAGAGGATATACAGAAGGCAATCGGCCACGAGGCCTGACGTCGGCGGCGAGCACGTCGTTCGCGGATCCGCCCTTGGGCGTGTCGGGTCCGACCACAGAGGAGCGGAGACGTCCCGCCGGCGATGTCGGTCCCGCGTTGGGCCCTGATCGCGGGGGAGAGCTTGTAACAGGTGTTGAACACGATCGTCCCACCACCGTTGTCGAGCTCGACCGCCTGGGTCGCACCGCCGACGGTGCCGCCGCGGATCGCCGGGGAGATCTGCTCGAGGACCGAGTTCCGTCGTAGGCCTGGGTCGCGACGACGTTGCGCCAGTCGCTCGGTTGGGCCCGGACAGATGCGGAGCGCCTCGTCCGCGGGTCGTGTCCGACAACGACAAGCCGTGGAGCGAGCAGTCGAGACGAAGGCGTCCGCCTCGGGTTCATGCCGCGAGAGCCGGACGCCCGTACACGTGTCGACCCTATCCGACCTGCGGGTTTAGTGATCGTTTCGAAATGTCCTCGACATACGGACGCAAGAATGGCCTACAATCCGCGGGCTGGACCATTCGGTCCTGCACCGAAGAGCCGGCACGCACCGGCTAGCTCGGGTAGAGGGGAAAAAAGTGCCGGTTCCCGAACGGGGCCGAGGCAGGAGGAGAAGCATGCGAATCAGAAGAATGAACAGGATGGGGGTTACCCTCGTCATGGCCCTCGGCCTGATCGCGGCGACCGCCACGGCTATATCGGCCG